>JACCDO010370775.1_pt1 | contig 35418 bp, 32 predicted proteins | sample 7446101 | NCBI WGS metagenome assembly JACCDO01 (sample SAMN15323440, study PRJNA562643) | freshwater metagenome | isolation source: river surface water | place: USA:Blue River Watershed | collected 2017-08-16 | reverse complement strand
CCACCTTGGTGCGAACAATTGCCGTGTTGAGTGCGGTGAGTGTGCCCAGGGCCTTGACCCATTGGCGCACGTCCATGCGTTTGACCTCGCCCGCGCTCACAGGCTGAGCACGACCTTCACCCCCCGGGCCACCCGGTCGACCAGATCCGCCTGACTTTGAGGCCGCTTGGCCTGAGCTTTGCCCACCGCCCTGACTACCCTGACCACCTGAGGACGTTGAAGGTGGTGATGAAGGCGCAGATCCGTTGGCATTGGGCGCCGATGCTGCCTCTGGCGGATTGAGCCGCTGGTAAACCAGCCAGGCTCCGCCAAGTGCCACTGCGAGCAAAACCACCGCTGTGACCCACACCGCACGCGGGGTAGTTCGTTTGCGTTCAGACAGGGGCTTGATGTCGCTCATCTTGGGATCCTTTTTGTGCAATCCTATCGGTCATGTGTGAACCTGGCATGAACCAGTTAATTTCCAACACCCAAAGAGCTCAAAGCAATTTGGCAATCAGCGCACAAACCCCGCTGAGGATGAGCGTGGTGGTGATGGGCAAATGAAATTCGCGCCCCATCCATTCAAAATGAATGTCTCCGGGCAAACGGCCAAAACCAAATCGGCTCAGCCAAGGCCAGATGCCTTGAACAAGCAAGAGGCTGATGAAGACCACAAGAAGCCAGCGCCACATGGTTCACAGCCTGTGACTGCGGTCGTTGCGGGCAAAGCCCATTGGCAACCAAGGCTCACCAACCCCCAAGGCCAAGACCTTGAAGAGTTCGCCCATTTCATGCTCGTTGACCAACTTCATCGCCATGACTTGATCGGGCATTGGCGCTTGATCCAAGCCTTGCAACAAACCGCTGTTGAGCAAAAAGTGTGCTTGGCTGGTGTAGCCCAAAACCTGAAGGCCAGCATCCTGTGCGCTGAGCGCTAAACCACTGAAATTGACATGAGCCGTGATGTCTTTGTCGCCAACGGCGTGCAAGGGATAGGGGTCGCTTCGGTGCGCTTGGTGACACATCACGGTTCCCATGTGGCGCTGTGGCAGGTAGTACTCGGCTTCGGGGAACCCATAGTCGATGAAAAAGCCAGCGCCTTTTTGCCAGCGCTCGGCCAGGGAGCGCACAAAGGCCTCGGCCTGTGGATGAATTTCGCACAAGTGATCGTGCGCGCCGGGCACCTCGCAAGGCGGGCGCAAATCGGTGACCCGATCCAACCACACCAGCTGCTGCGAAGCGGCGTCCCAGCTCACACCGCGTTCATGCCAGACGCCCGACTTTCGGTGCAGCAATTGAACCGGCATGGCATCGAACAATTCGTTGGCCACCACCACCGCCTCGGCCGCATCGGGCCAGGCATCGAGCCAACGCGCTTTGTGGCCCCAAGCGACCAAAGCCTCGCGCTGCAAGCTGCGCATGCCCGCCGAGACCTCAACGATGTCGTAATGATCGATGGCATCGCCCAAATGCGTCAACAACTGTGCGGCCAGCGTCCCTTGGCCCGCACCAAATTCGATGACACGCCGCGTGCCCGTGACCTGCAAGGCTTGCCGAACCGATTGGGCCAGCGCGCGGCCAAACTGAGGCGAAAGCTCAGGCGCGGTGACGAAGTCGCTGCCGCCCTCAGGCATGACGCCGATGCGGCGCGATTGCGCATGAGCCCGGCTGTAATAGCCCAATCCCGGGGCATACAAGGCCAAGTGCATGAAGCGATCGAAGGGCAACCAGCCGCCCGCCTCAGCCATCACCTCAATGAGGTGCTGCAAAAGAGGGGATTGCCCTTGGTGTTGCGGAGGGCTCGGTACACTTGGCACTGAATTCATAACTGGCCATTGTCCCCGAATGCCCTCTAGCCCTTTTGCCCAAGCTGACCGCGGCGTTGTGCTCGTCACCGGTGCTGCCAAGCGCCTTGGGCGGCACATGGCCTTGGCCCTCGCCGCCCAAGGTTGGTCGTTGGCGATTCACCATCGCCATTCGCCCGATGAAGCCCAAGCCACCGCCCGCGAATGCGAGGCTTTGGGGGTGCGTTGCACCGTGGTTCAAGCTGATCTGAGCGATGAGGCAGCCACGCGAGGACTGATTCAACAGGTGGTGCAGGCCTTGGGGCAAATGGATGCTGTGGTCAACAGCGCTTCGCAATTCGAATTTGATGAGGCTCAAAGTTTTTCGTACGCCGCTTTGCAAGCGCACATGGCCAGCAACACCGCAGCGCCGATTGTGTTGGCGGTGGAGTTGCATCGCCACCTGAGCCAACGGCAAGCGCGCGGTGCGGTGGTGAACCTGCTCGACCAAAAGCTCTGGAACCCCAACCCCGACTTTCTCAGTTACACCTTGTCCAAGGCAGCACTGGAATCGGCCAACACCTTGCTGGCGCAAGCCCTCGCCCCCACATTGCGCATGGTGGGTGTGGCGCCTGGCCTCACCCTCACCAGCCAGATGCTCTCGGCCGATGACTTCGATCGCTTGCACCGACTCTCGCCATTGGGCCGATCATCAACCCCAGATGATGTGGCGCAAGCCGTGGTGTTCGCGCTCTCCAATCCCGCCCTGACAGGTACGACCTTGGTGGTTGATGGCGGGCAGCACCTCATGCGCTTTGAGCGCGATTTCTCTCTCATGGGTTCTTCATCATGATGACCAAGGGCCACCAAACCCTCACCCTCAGTGGCTTGCGCTTCGATGCCAACCTGGGCATCTTGGCGCACGAGAAAACCACGCCTCAGCCCATCCAAGTGGATGCTGAGCTCAACATGGGCTCACAGCCCTTGCATCCGCAAGATGACGACATCACCCATGTGCTGGATTACCGCAAGGTTCGCGCCATCATCATTGATGAGTGCACCGCCGAACACGTGAACCTGCTCGAAACCTTGATCGGCAAGCTCGCCAACCGTTTGTTGCAATTGCCTGGCGTGGTGGGCGTGAGGGTGCGCATTGCCAAGCTTGAAATTTTTGACGATTGCGATGTGGCCATTCGCATGGAAACCGGTTTGTGGTGAAGCGATGAATCATCCTGCTGATCTCAATCCCGCCCAGCTTCATGCGGCTTCAAGCCGTCACCAGCGCGAGATGCACAAGCTCGAAAAACGGCTTTGCCGTTTGGTGGGCGAAGCCATTGTTCAATACAACATGATCGAAGAGGGCGACAAGGTCATGGTCTGCCTGTCGGGCGGCAAAGACAGCTATGGCTTGCTCGACATCTTGCTCAAGTTGCAAGCGCGCGCGCCAGTGCACTTTGAATTGGTGGCGGTCAACCTCGATCAAAAACAGCCGGGCTTTCCTGCCGATGTGCTGCCCCGTTACCTGAGCCAATTGGGCGTGCCGTTTCACATTGAAAACCAAGACACGTATTCCATCGTCAAAGAAAAAATCCCCGAAGGCAAAACCATGTGCAGCCTGTGCAGCCGTTTGCGCAGAGGGATCCTTTACCGCGTGGCCGACGAGTTGGGTGCGACCAAAATTGCGCTGGGCCACCACCGCGATGACATCTTGCAGACCTTGCTGCTGAACATGTTTTTTGGAGGCAAGCTCAAAGCCATGCCACCCAAGTTGGTGAGCGACGATGGACGCCATGTGGTGATCCGGCCTTTGTCGTTGGTGAGTGAAGCCGACCTCAGCATCTGGGCCGAGCATCGCGCGTTTCCCATCATTCCCTGCACCTTGTGCGGCAGTCAGGACAACTTGCAACGCCAGCAAGTGGGCGAGATGCTGCGCGAATGGGAGCGCCGCCATCCGGGCCGCTTGGACAACATGCTGCACGCATTGCAAAACGTGGTGCCGTCCCACCTCATGGACCGCGAGCAATTTGGCTTTTCAAATTTGCGCGCAACCGGTCAAGCCAATCCTGATGGCGACAAAGCCTTTGACGTCGAACCCCTGACGCAGCCCGGCGTTCAGGTCATCCGTCTGGGTTAAAAAAAGCCCAGGTTTTCACCGGGGCCTTTTCGTTTCAATCGCAGTTGCTGATGCAGGGGCTATGCATGCCCCCGTCATCTGAGTGTTCAGGACTTTTTGTAAGCCACGACTTTTTGCTTTTGGGAGCCCAGGCCTTCAATGCCCAAGGTCATCACATCGCCTCGCTTGAGGAAGATGGAATGGGGTTTTTTGCCCATGCCCACGCCGGGAGGCGTGCCCGTGGTGATCACATCGCCGGGCATCAGGGTCATGATGGAGCTCACGTAACTCACCAGCTTGGCCACGCTGAAGATCATGGTCTTGGTGTTGCCGGTCTGCATGCGAACGCCATTGACGTCCAGCCACATGTCGAGCTTTTGGGGATTGGGGACTTCGTCGCGCGTGACCAACCAAGGGCCAATGGGGCCGAAGGTGTCGCAGCCCTTGCCCTTGTCCCAAGTGCCGCCGCGCTCGAGTTGGTATTCGCGCTCAGACACGTCGTTGACCAAGCAGTAGCCGGCCACATGGTCGAGTGCTTCCTTTTGCGACACATAGGAAGCGCGCTTGCCGATCACCACACCGAGTTCAACTTCCCAGTCGGACTTGACCGAACCTTTGGGCAACATCACATCATCATCTGGGCCTTGGATGCAGCTGTTGGCCTTGAAGAACACGATGGGTTCTTTGGGCACTGGCATGCCGGCTTCAGCAGCGTGGTCGGCATAGTTCAGGCCAATGGCCACAAATTTGCTGATGCCATTGACTGGACAACCCATGCGAGGCTTACCTTTGACCAAAGGCAATTTGGCAGCATTGAGCTTGGAGAGCTTGGCCAAAGTTTTGTCATTGAGCACATCAGGCGTGATGTCCTTCACCACCTTGCTGAGGTCGCGCAGTTTGCCGTCGGCGTCGATGAGGCCGGGCTTTTCTTTTCCTGGGTTGCCATAACGAACCAGTTTCATGTATCACTCCATGTGTTGACGGTGGCCGATGACCTTCGTGGCTTCGGCTCAGGCCGTCATTTAAACAAAGATTCCAGCCCTTGTAACAAGAACTGTCGCTCGATTGACCTTTTTTTAAATGGTCATCCCGCCATCGATCATGTAGGCATTGCCGGTGGCGAACTGCGATTCATCGCTGGCGAGGAACACAATGAGCGGGGCGATTTCTTCGGGCTGAGCCAATCGACCCATGGGCTGACGCGCGATGAAATCGCGCCGCGCTTGCTCAGGATCTGCAAAGGCATTGATTCGGTCGTGCAACGAGGGCGTCTCGACGGTGCCCGGACAAATGCAGTTGCAACGGATCCCTTGACGCACGTAATCGGCCGCCACGCTCTTGGTGAGACCGATCACTGCAGCTTTGGACGAGCCGTACAAAGATCGGTTCGGCAAGACCTTGAAGATAGCTCAAACGCTGGCCATGTTGATGATGCTGCCACCACCTCCTTTGAGCATGATGGGCAATGCCGCTTGTATGGCCCAAAACTGTGAGCGCACATTGAGGCTGAAGCCAAAGTCCCATTGCTCGTCGGTGGCATCCAGAATCGTTCCGTGATGAACAAAGCCCGCGCAATTGAAGAGCACGTCGATTTTGCTCATGCTGCCGACCACGCTTTGCACGTCGGCTTTGCGGGTCACATCGAGCACGGCGGTGCGGACATTGGGCACGCCCTTGAGCGAGTCGAGCAACTCGGCCCTCACATCGGTGGCGAGCACCTGGGCACCTTGTTCGGCCATGGCCACGGCGGCGGCCCGGCCCATGCCTTGTCCGGCTGCGGTGACCAGCACCTGTTTGTTGTTGAGTCTCATGTGGGTTTGACCTCCAGTGAATGAATTTGTCGGTGTTGGATGACGTCCCAATCCCAATCGATGCCCAGACCAGGCGTCGTGGGGGCATGGGCAAAGCCGTGTTCAACTTTGATGCGAGAGTGCGTGATGTCGTCGAGTTGAGGGATGTATTCCACCCAACGCGCATTGGGCACGGCCGCACAAAGACTGACGTGCAACTCCATGAGGAAGTGGGGGCAGACCGGCACATCAAAGCCTTCGGCCAGATGGGCCACTTTGATCCAAGGGGTGATGCCGCCAATGCGCGCGACATCGGGCTGAACTATGCTGCAAGCACCTTGTTCCAGGTATTCGCGGAACTGTGCCAAGTGGTACATGGACTCGCCCACCGCAACAGGAATGCTTGTGTGCTCGCGCAATTGGCGGTGTCCAGCCACGTCTTCGGCGGGCAATGGTTCTTCCAGCCAGGCCAAGTCCAGGCCTTCAAAGGCATGAGCGCGGCGGACCACCTCTGGCCGGTTAAAGCCTTGGTTGGCATCGGTCATGATCTCAAAGCCAGGGCCCACGGCCTCGCGCACGGCGCTCAGGCGTGCGACATCCTCGCTCACATGGGGTCGCCCTACTTTGATCTTCGCGCCTTGAAACCCTTGGGACTTGGCCGCCAGCGTCTGATCGACCAATTCGGAGGCGTCCAAGTGCAGCCAGCCCCCCTCTGTGGTGTAAACCGGGATGCGCGCTTGTGCGCCGCCCAGCGCCAACCACAAGGGCAAGTGTTGAGCGCGGGCGCGCCAGTCCCATAAGGCCGTGTCCACGCAGGCGAGTGCGAGGCTGGTGATGGCCCCGACTGCAGTGGCATGGGTGTGAAAAAACAAATCGCGCCAGATGGCTTCGGTGTGCCAGGGGTTTCGACCCAGCAAAAGCGGTGCGAGGTGATCGCGCAGCAAGGCCACCACCGATGAGCCGCCCGTGCCTATGGTGTAGGCGTAACCCGTCGCCTGCAAACCATCGCTGCAGTGCAAGGTGAGGAGCACGGTTTCCTGGGTGACGAAAGATTGGATCGCGTCGGTGCGCACCACCTTAGGCGGCAAGTTGACTTGGCGCAGCACCACGCGCTCAATGGCGGGTTCAGACATGACAGTGTTGACTGGGGGACAGCATTAGGGGTTAACGACAGGAAGCAGAAATGCGGTTTCGTGAAACGATTATGGAATTGGTCTTACCAATTGTCGAACCCGAACAATCCCCTAGGTTTCATCCCGAATGAGCTCCGTGTCCACACCGCTGACGCCAGTTCGCCTGTATCGGCAAATCGCCGAGCGGGTGCGAGGCTTGATCGCGCAAGGGCGATTCGCCAGCGGCGAACGCTTGCCCGCAGAGCGGGAACTGGCTCAGCAACTCGGTGTGAGCCGTCCCTCGGTGCGTGAAGCCTTGATCGCACTGGAGGTCGAGGGCTTGATCGAGGTTCGAACTGGCTCAGGCATTTATGTGTGTGATCACGCATCCACTGCGTCAAGCAAACCCAAATCCAAAACCAAGTCGCTCAGCGGCCATCCGCTCAATCCACCCTCAACGCTGCAAAGCGACGAATGGGGACCACTTGAGGTCTTGCAAGCCCGTTCCTTGATCGAGGGTGAACTCGCCGCCTTGGCCGCCCAGCACGGCAGCAGCAGTCAATTGCGCGCGATTGGATCTGCCCTCAGCATGATGCGCCGCGAAGCCAAGTTGGGCCAGCAGCCCCGTGAGGGCGACGAGGCCTTTCATTTGGCGGTCGCGCAAGCCAGCGGCAACAGCGTGTTGCTCGACACCTTGAGTCTGTATTGGCGAGCCCGCGACAACACCTTGTTCGAACGCCTTGGCGTTTATTTCGAGAACCCCAATTCTTGGCAGCTCGCCATTGGTGAGCATCAGGCCATTTATGAATGCATCCAGGCCCACGACGCGGCAGGCGCTCGGCGAGCCATGCAATCCCATTTAAGAAAAGCGTTCCAACGCTACAGCGCGGGCTGGCGCCGCGCCCCTCAATGAAGAAGAAAGGCCCTTCGGCTTCGCCAGCATCCCTCACGGTTCATTTCAACAAGGAGACCACCATGACCCTCAGCAAACGACACAACCTCAAACGGCTGGCGGCCTGTGGCCTGCTGGCCGCAAGCGCCTTGCTCGCCGGCGGCTTGGCCCAGGCGCAAGCCACCAAGCTCAAATGGGCGCACGTGTACGAGACTTCTGAGCCCTATCACACCGAATCGGTGTGGGCTGCCGAAGAGATCAAAAAGCGCAGCAACGGCAAATTCGACATCCAAGTTTTCCCCGCATCCTCACTGGGCAAGGAAACCGACATCAACCAGGGCATGCAACTGGGCACAGTGGACATGATCATTTCCGGTCCCTCGTTTGCCGCCAGGTCTTATCCCCGATTGGGCATTGCCTACTACCCCTTCATCTTCCGTGATGGCGATCACCTGCTGGCCTACTCCAAGAGCGACGTGTTCCAAGAGATGGTCAACGAATTCCGTCAGAAGACCGGCATCCAAATCACGGCCTACACCTATTACGGTGCACGTCACACCACGGCTCAAAAGCCATTCAAGGATTGCGCTGGCATGAAGGGCCTCAAGATCCGCGTGCCCGATGTGCCCGCCTACACTGCAACGCCAAGGTCTTGCGGCGCCAACCCCACCCCAATCGCTTTTGCTGAGGTCTACCTTGCTTTGCAAAACGGCACGGTGGAAGCCCAAGAAAACCCCTTGACCACCATTGAGGCCAAGAAGTTCTATGAAGTGCAAAAAGCCATCATGCTCACCGGCCACATCGTTGACGGCCTGACCACGCAGATCGCACCCCACGTCTGGAACAAGCTGAGCGACGCCGAGAAGAAGATGTTCACTGACGTGACCCGCGAGGCTGCGGCCCGCGCATCGGCTGCGATCAAGAAGCGTGAAGGCGAACTGGTTGAGGAATTCAAAAAGCGTGGCCTGCAAATCGTGAGCGTGGACCGCGAAAGCTTCCGCAAAGCCGTTCTGGAAAAGGCTTCCCTGACTTCCATGGGCTTCACCCAGTCCGACTACGACCGCATTCAAGCGGCCAAGTGATGGCTCAGTGATCACGCCACTGCGTGATCGCCTAAGCCCTGCTGCGAACGTCCGGCCTGAGGGTCGGCGTTCGTAAGCGGTTCAATTGTTCTCATTCAACCAGTCCCAAGCCATGAGCCATGTAACCGACATCGATGACGCACCCAAAGTGATGGGGGACGACGGCCAATTTCACGCTGTCGACGAAGAGGTGGATTTTTCTGACACCCCTTTTGAAGCCTGGTTTGCCATGGTGTTTTTCGTGGCGCTAGGCCTGACCGTTTTCTACCAATTCTTCACCCGCTATGCGCTCAACGACTCAGCGGCCTGGACCGAAGAAATCGCCCGCTATTTGTTGATCGGAACGGTATTCACCGGCGCGACCATAGGCGTCGCCAAAAACAACCACATTCAGGTGGACTTTCTCTATCGCCTCTTGCCCCACGCCTTGTGCCGCGCAATGGCCATGTTGGTCGATCTGATTCGAACCCTTTTTTTGGGTGCGGCCGTCGTGCTGACCTGGCAGATGATGAGCAAGCTGGGTAACTATCAGATGACCGTGGTCAATTTGCCCATGAACATCGTCTATGGCGTGGTGCTGGCGGGTTTTGCCGCCATGTTTTTGCGTTCACTGTGGGTGACTTGGATTCATTTCCAACGCGGCTACACCGTGCTTGAGCGCCCCGAATCTGTGATGACCGATCGCTGAACCTTTACGAGACAAGCATGCTGAAAATCATTTTTCTTATTCTGATGTCGGGCGGTGTGCCTGTGGCCATCGCCATGGCGGGCTCAGCCCTGATCTACCTGTTCATTCAAGACAGCACGCCCCCCTTTGTGGTGATACACCGCATGGTCTCCGGCATCGATTCGTTTCCCTTGCTGGCCGTGCCCTTTTTCATCTTGGCCGGCAACCTGATGAACAACGCAGGCATCACCAACCGCATTTACAACTTCGCGCTGGCCTTGGTGGGTTGGATGCGCGGCGGTTTGGGTCATGTGAACGTGGTGGGCTCAGTGGTGTTTGCTGGCATGAGCGGTGCAGCCATTGCAGATGCCGCTGGTTTGGGCACGATTGAAATCAAAGCCATGAAGGACCACGGCTACAGCACCGAATTCGCCGTGGGCGTGACGGCCGCTTCGGCCACGCTGGGCCCCATCATTCCGCCCAGCCTGCCCTTTGTGATTTACGCCATGATGTCCAATGTGTCTGTGGGCGCTTTGTTCATGGCGGGCATCTTGCCAGGTGGATTCATGGCCTTGCTGATGATGTTGACCGTGGCCTACTACGCCCACAAAAACAAGTGGGGGGCCGATGTGCCCTTCGTCTGGAAAACCGTGTTTGGTGCATTGCTTGAAATGGCCATCGTGCTGGCATGGCCCACGGTGATTTACCTGTTGGTGACCGACTTTGATTTCCAACCTCAACTCACCGTAGCCGTGGGCTTGGTGGTGTTGTTCCTTGCCGATAGGGTGTTCCGCTTCCAAGCCGTCTTGCCCATCATGACGCCGGTGTTGCTGATCGGCGGCATGACCACTGGCGTATTCACACCCACCGAAGGAGCCATTGCCGCTTGCATGTGGGCCATGGTGCTGGGTCTGGTCTGGTACCGCACCATGACTTTCAAACGCCTGGTCAGGGTCTGTTTGGACACGGTAGAGGCGACCGCCACCATCATGTTCATCGTGGCTGCAGCCAGTATTTTTGGCTGGATGCTCACCGCCACCGGCGTGACCTCCGCGATCAGCACCTGGGTGTTGGACTTCACGCGCGAGCCCTGGGTGTTTTTGCTGCTGGCCAACGCCCTGATGCTGTTTGTGGGTTGCTTCCTGGAACCCACAGCAGCCATCACCATTTTGGTCCCCATCTTGGTCCCCATTTGCCAGCAACTGGGCATTGACCTGGTTCACTTCGGCCTGATCATGGTGCTCAACCTCATGATCGGCTTGCTCCATCCGCCCATGGGCATGGTGCTGTTTGTGCTGGCGCGCATCTCCAAGCTGAGCGTGGAGCGAACCACAGTGGCCATCTTGCCTTGGCTGGTTCCCTTGCTGGTCAGTCTGGCGGTCATCACTTACATCCCCAGCCTCTTCATGTGGCTGCCCAAAATGTTCTACTGATTTTTACAAGACATCATGCAAGCATTCATTCGCCTTCACGCCGCAGACGATGTGGTGATCGCACGCTCCCAGTTGATGAGTGGCGCCATGGTGGACGGGGTTGCCGTTCGCGGCCTCATTCCGCCTGGCCACAAGGTGGCCCTTCACGCCGTTGAAGCCGGTCAACCGGTTCGCCGTTACAACCAAATCATCGGCTTTGCCAGCAAACGCATTGAGGCGGGCGAGCACGTGCACACGCACAACCTCGACATGGGACCCGACAAAGGTGGCTTCGCGCGCGATCATGCGTTTTGTGCAGATCGAAAGCCTGCACCTGAGCGCCGACACGCCACCTTTCAGGGCATTGTTCGCGCCGATGGCCGTGTGGCCACGCGCAACTACATCGGTGTGCTCTCCAGTGTGAACTGCTCAGCAACGGCCGCTCGCGCCATCGCCGATCACTTCTCGCGCCAGACCAACCCCAAAGCCTTGGCGGCTTATCCGAATGTGGACGGCGTGGTTGCCATCACCCACGGCACAGGTTGCGGCATGGACACCGAAGGCGAAGGCATGAAGGTGCTTGAACGCACGCTGGCTGGCTACGCTACGCACGCCAACTTTGCAGCGATCGTGGTGGTGGGCCTGGGCTGCGAAGGCAACCAGATCAACACCTGGCTGGCACACAGTGGTTTGCAGCAAGGCACCAAATTGCATGCCTTCAACATTCAAGACACCGGCGGTACTGCCAAAACGGTGGCCAAGGGCGTTGCCTTGATCGAATCGATGCTGGCCGAGGCCAATGCCGTCACCCGCGTGCCGTGCAGCGCCGAACACCTGGTGGTGGGCTTGCAATGCGGTGGCTCTGACGGCTACTCGGGCATCAGCGCCAACCCGGCCTTGGGTGCGGCCGTTGACCTGCTGGTGGCCCATGGCGGCACGGCCATCCTCAGTGAAACACCAGAGATTTATGGGGCCGAGCACCTGCTCACGCGACGCGCAGTCACGCCTGAGGTCGGGCAAAAACTCATCGATCGCATCCGTTGGTGGGAAAACTACACCCGCATCAACCAAGGCGAAATGAACAACAACCCCTCGCCGGGCAACAAGGCTGGGGGCTTGACCACCATCCTTGAAAAGTCGTTGGGTGCGGTGGCCAAGGGCGGCACGACCAACCTCGTTGCTGTCTACGAATACGCTGAGCGCGTGAATGCCCATGGCTTTGTCTACATGGACACGCCGGGCTACGACCCAGTGAGCGCAACTGGACAAGTTGCAGGCGGCGCCAACCTGATTTGCTTCACCACCGGGCGTGGCTCGGCTTACGGCTGTGCGCCCTCGCCTTCGCTGAAGCTGGCGACCAACACGGCACTTTGGGAGCGCCAGACCGAAGACATGGACATCAACTGTGGCGACATCGTCGATGGGGGCAGCACGATTGCCGAAAAAGGCCAGGCCATCTTCGAGCACATCTTGCGTTGCGCGTCGGGTGAAGCCAGCAAGAGCGAACAGCACGGCTACGGCCAAAACGAATTCGTGCCTTGGCAACTCGGCGCGGTGATGTGAGGAGTCAGCATCCATGAGCCATCGCATTGCTTCCGACGAGCTCACCCGGCGGGTGAGCCAGATGTTTGTCGCAGCAGGCACTCAGGCCGACCGCGCTCAAACCGTGGCATCTAACTTGGTGCTGGCCAACCTCAGCGGTCACGACTCGCACGGCGTGGGCATGGCCCCGCGCTATGTGGACGCGATTGCCGAAGGGCGTTTGAACCCCAATGCATCGGTCCGCATTCAAGTCGATGCGGGCATGTTGCTGGGCCTTGATGGTCAAGGCGGTTATGGGCAAGTGGTGGGCGAGCAAGCCATGCACCTGGCCTTTGAGCGGGTTCAGGCCCACGGGGCATGCATCATGGCCCTGGCGCATGCGCACCACCTGGGCCGCATTGGCCACTTTGCCGAAATGGCTGTTCAAAAAGGCTGGGTGAGCTTGCACTTTGTCAGCGTGTTCAGCCGACCTGTGGTCGCGCCCTTTCATGGTGGCGATGGCCGCTTTGGCACCAACCCCTGTTGCATCGGCATCCCCATGGGTCAGGGCGATGCAAGCCGTGAACCCTTTGTGCTGGACTTCGCCACCAGCCGCGTGGCGCAAGGCAAGATGCGCGTGGCGCACAACGAGGGCCGTCAAGTGCCCGATGGCTACCTCATTGACGAACTTGGTCATCCCACGAACAACCCAGGCGTGGTGGTGGTGCCCCAATCGAACGGGCGCTATGGTGCACTGATGACATTTGGCGAACACAAAGGCTTTGGTCTGGCTGTGGCGTGTGAACTCTTGGGTGGCGCACTCACCGGCGCGGGCACGTGGCATCAAGACCCTGACTCACGCCGCGCGGTCTTCAACGGCATGCTCACCATCCTCATTGATCCAGAGCGACTGGGCACACAAGCCTCTTTCGCCAGCGAGTCCTTGGCCTTTGTCGATTGGTTGCGACAAAGCCCACCTGCGCCGGGCACTGAAGGCGTGCTGCTCGCCGGTGAGCCCGAGCGCGCAGCACGGCTCGCTCGCGGGCGCGACGGCATCGACATTGACGACAACACTTGGGCTGAGCTGGTTGGCGCGTCCCAAAAGGTCAACCACGTTTTTTGATTGCACTGGCCCATGAAACCACCTCGCATCACCGACATCCGCGCCACCAGCGTGAGCGTGCCCCTCATTGCGCCGTTGCGCCATGCCAATGGTGCGCACTGGGGCCGCTTTGTTCGCACCATCGTTGAAGTGCACACCGATGTGGGCTTGGTGGGCTTGGGCGAAATGGGTGGCGGCGGCGAAAGCGCTGAGGCCTCCATCCGTGGCCTTACCCGCTATTTGAAGGGCCACAACCCCATGGAGCTTGAAGCCTTGCGCTTCAAGATTTGCAACCCCACCGCCAGCCTCTACAACAACCGCACGCATTTGCATGCGGCCCTCGAGTTCGCGTGCCTGGACATCACGGGGCAGTTCCTCGGTGTGCCGGTTTGCGATCTCCTGGGGGGCAAGGTGCGCGACACCGTGCCTTTTGCCAGTTACCTTTTTTTCAGGCATCCCAATGGCCAAGGTCAAGGCGAGGTGCGAACCGTCGAGCAGCTGGTGAGCGAAGCGCTTGAAGTCAAAGCCCGCCATGGCTTCAGCTCGCATAAGCTCAAGGGCGGTGTGTTTCATCCCGACTTCGAATTGGAGGCCTTCCGCGCGATGGCCAAGGCGGTGGGGCCAGACTCAGTCCGCTATGACCCCAACTCGGTGCTGAGCGTGGAGCAAGCCATTCGATTTGGGCACGCCATCGAAGACCTCAACAACGATTACTTCGAAGACCCAACCTGGGGCCTCAACGGCATGCGCCGCGTTCGCGAGAAGGTGAACATCCCGCTGTCCACCAACACCGTGGTCATCAACTTCGAGCAGCTCGCCACGAATGTGCGCGACCCCGCCGTTGATGTGATCTTGCTGGACACCACCTTCTGGGGCGGCATACGTCCATGCATCAAGGCAGCGAGCGTGTGTGAGACCTTTCAGCTGGGCATTGCCGTGCATTCATCGGGAGAGTTGGGCATCCAACTGGCCACCATGTTGCACATGGGCGCCGTCTTGCCCAACTTGGCTTTCAAAGCCGACGCGCACTATCACCACCTTGCGGACGACATCATTGAAGGTGGGCTCATGCCCTATGTGGATGGCGCGACTGCAGTGCCCTCGGCGCCTGGCCTGGGCATCAAACTCGACCGCGATCGCGTGGCGCGCTACGCCGAAGACTTCAAACGCTTGGGCGGTTATCCCTACGACCGTGACCCCGATCGCGACGACTGGTATGCGCTGGTGCCCAACGAGCGTTGGGCCGACCCGACCAAACCTGCGTCACCCCAAGCGAGTCGGGCGGGGTAAATCCTTCAAGCCAACGCGGCCTCGGTGTCCATGAGCGATGCGCTGCCCACGCGCAAGCGGGCGGTGAGCATGGCCGTTTCAGGAAAGAGGCGCGCAAAGTAAAAGCGCGCGGTCTGCACCTTGCTGGCATAGAACGGGTCCTTATTGCCTGTGGCCATCGCTTTGAGTGACACCTGAGCCATGCGCGCCCAGAAGTATCCAAACACCAAGTGGCCGATCACGCGCAAGTAGTCCACAGCGGCAGCACCGACTTCGTCGGGGTTTTGCATGGCCTTGAGCCCCAACTCGGTGGTGAGCGGTGTGACCTGACTGCCCAATGTGGCCAAGGGCTGAACGAATTCGGCCATGGCGGGGTCAGCGCTGGCCTCTTGAACCAAGGCCGCAACCATCTTGCCGAATTTGCGCAAAGAAGCGCCTTGGTTGCCCAGGACTTTGCGGCCCAGCAAGTCCAGGCTTTGAATGGTGTTGGTGCCTTCATAAATCATGTTGATGCGTGCATCGCGAACGAATTGCTCCATGCCCCACTCGCGGATGTAGCCGTGACCACCGAACACTTGCAAGCAGGTGTTGGTCGCCTCAAAACCGTTGTCGGTGAGGAAGGCTTTGACGATGGGCGTGAGCAAAGCCACCAGCTCGGCGCATTCTTTGCGAACGGATTCGTCGGGGTGGTGCAGCTCTTTGTCGAGCATCAACGCGCAAAAAGAGACCAAGGCACGTCCACCTTCGGCATAGGCTTTGGCGGTGAGCAGCATGCGGCGCACATCGGGGTGAACCAAGATGGGGTCGGCCGGTTTGTCCAGGGCTTTGGGGCCGCTGAGGCTGCGCATCTGAATGCGGTCTTTGGCATAGGCCAGTGCGTTTTGGTAGGCCACTTCGGTGAGTCCCAGCGATTGATTGCCCACGCCCAAGCGGGCGGCATTCATCATCACGAACATGGCGGCCAAGCCCTTGTTGGGTTCACCCACCAATGTGCCCACTGCGCCATCCAGAATCATTTGGCAGGTGGCGTTGCCGTGAATGCCCATCTTGTGTTCCAGCGCACCGCAGTGGATGGCATTGCGCTCACCCAGGCTGCCATCCGCTTGGACCTTGAACTTGGGCACGACAAAGAGGCTGATGCCTTTGCTGCCCGCAGGGGCGTCGGGCAAGCGCGCGAGCACGAGGTGAATGATGTTGGACGCAATGTCGTGTTCGCCAGCGCTGATGAAGATTTTTTGGCCGGTGAGTGCAAAGCTGCCATCGGGCAATGGTGCGGCCTTGGTGCGAAGCATGCCGAGGTCGGTGCCGCAATGGGGTTCGGTCAGGCACATGGTGCCTGTCCATTCCCCAGTGGTGAGGCGGGGCAAATAGAGTTCCTTTTGCTCGGGCGTGCCGTGGGTGTGCAAGCACTCGTAGGCGCTGCGCGATAGGCCGGGGTACATGGTCCAGGCTTGGTTGCAAGCCGTGAGCATTTCGTAAAAGCACTGGTTGACCACAAAGGGCAGGCCTTGGCCACCAAATTCGGGGTCGCATGAAAGCGAGGGCCATCCCCCAGCCACATATTGCTCGTAGGCTTTCTTGAAGCCGTCAGGCGTGGTGACCTCATGCGTGCTGGGATTGAGTCGGCAACCTTGGGCATCGCCGGGGCCGTTGAGCGGCAAGATCACCTCGGATGCGAATTTGCCCCCCTCTTCCAGCACGGCGTTGATGGTGTCGGCATCGATGTCGGCGTGGGCCGCAATGGATTTGAGCTCTTGGGTGGCACCCAGCAATTCGTGCAAGACAAACTGCATGTCGCGCAGCGGGGGTTGGTATTGAGACATGTTGGTTTCCTCAGCGAATGGGAGCGGGCATCTTAATCGAACGGTCGTTCTTTTTGAGGGCGACCCGTAAAAACCATTTTTTGCCCTGGCAAAAGCGGGAGAAGGGTCAGAGTCCGCTCAAAACGATGAGCAAGGCATCGTCGAGCTGTTCGGTGGGCTTGCGGCGAAAGCCAGAGCGGGCGTAGCGCTGAAACCGCCCTTGAATCCAGGCGGTGATCACTGCCGCGCGCGTGGCCGCATCGGCGGTGGGGCTGATGGATTCGCCTGCTGCCTCGCGCAAGACTTGTTTGAGGCTGGATTCCACCCGCTCGAAGAAATGCGACATGCGCTGCTGCAAGCGCACATGCTCAAAGACCAGGGCATCGCCCACCATCAATCTGACCATGCCGGGGTTTTGTTCGGCAAAGCGCAAAAGCACCTGAATCATGCGCGTGGCGCGTTCGCGAGGTGGAGTGGCTTGCTCGATGATTTGATTGAAAAGGGTGAAGACGCTTTGCTCGATGAACTCGATGAGTCCTTCGAACATCTGCGCCTTGCTGGCGAAGTGCCGGTAGAGCGCCGCCTCGCTCACACCCACTTGTTCGGAGAGGGTGGCGGTGGTGATGCGCTCAAGCTGGGGCGATTCCAGCATCTTGGCCAACACCTGCATGATGTGCATCCGACGCTCGCCACGCTTGAGACGCGGTGTGGGCTCCGCATTCGCAAGAGGCGCATTGAGTTTTGCAGGGGAAGGATGAGATGCCGACATGCCCGTACCTCCTGATGGGGAATCCGAAATCAATGAGATCGAATCATGGTCCCGAATGCCTGATCTGACAAGATTTCCAACAACATGGCGTGAGGCACACGGCCGTCGATGATGTGAACCGCATTGACCCCACTCTTGGCCGCATCGAGTGCGCCCGCAATTTTGGGGATCATGCCGCCGCTGATCGTGCCATCGGCACACAACTCGTCGATGCGACGCGGCGTGAGCTCGGTGAGCAAATTGCCGTCTTTGTCGAGAACGCCACGGATGTTGGTGAGCATGAGCAGCTTTTCAGCTTGGAGCACAGTGGCCAGTTTGGCGGCCACCACATCGGCATTGATGTTGTAGGACTCGTTTTGCTCGCCAAAGCCAATCGGGCTCACCACGGGGATGAAGGCGTCGTCTTGCAAAGCCTTGACCACGCTGGGGTCAATGGACGTGATGTCGCCCACCTGGCCCACATCGTGGACAGTTTTGGGGTCGTTGGGATCAACGAGTTGGAGTTTTTTGGCTCGGATCAATCCACCATCGCGTCCCGTGAGGCCGACCGCTTTGCCACCGGCGCGGTTGATCAAACCCACGATGTCTTGTTGGACTTCGCCCCCCAGGACCCATTCGACGACTTCCATGGTCTCGGCATCGGTGACCCGCATGCCTTGGATGAATTCGCCCTTTTTGCCCAGGCGCTGTAGCAGGCCCTCGATTTGTGGGCCACCGCCGTGAACCACGACGGGGTTCATGCCCACCAGTTTGAGCAAGACCACGTCTTCGGCAAAAGCTTGTTGCAAGACAGGGTCAGTCATGGCATTGCCACCGTACTTGATGACCAAGGTCTTGCCGTGGAATTTGCGGATGTAGGGCAAGGCCCTGGCCAGCAAATCGGCCTGATCCTGAGGCGAAATCGAAGCGGTGGCGCTCATGTCAGTCCTCGGACTCGGCAACTGCAGGCCCGCCCAACACTTTGCTACGGACGATTTCGCGCAGAAGTTTTTTCTCGGCGAAGTTCAAGGGGCGGTCGAGCACACGGCGAACGCGCAACAAGAGGTGACGGTCAACCTCTTGAGGGATGCCCTGGCTGCCAGCGAGGTCATCGCGCAAGTCTTCGCGCAGGTCTTCGGGTTCTTCATCCCACCACAAATCGACCACTTCTTGCATCTTGGCGCGCGACTGATCGAGGTTGGCCGCAGTGGCCACATGGGGCGTGCGAACCTGGGTGAGGTCCTTGAGGGCCATGGGATGCAGGAAGACACGGCGATCGGCTTGAGCCAGCAACTGGCACCAGGCAGGGTCTTCTTGCTCAAGCTGGTCCATGTGGCGGGCGCTTTCGTCAGCCAGCAAGTAAACACTCAGTCCATACAGCTGGGCTTCGTCCATGACGGCGCGCAAACGCTCGTCGTCGCTGGCGATCAGCAAATGGTCGCAAGCCTGGCGCTCAGCCAAACGGCGGATGTCGGCGCTCAATGCATGAAAGACTTCTTCGGAGCCTTCGGTCCCCATCCAACGTGCCACTTGGTCGTTGGGGTATTGGTGATCGTTGGTTTCGCCATACCAATAGATGCGGCGAATGTCGAGCGAGAGGTGCGCTTGCTTGAGAGCAGAGCCCAGCACGGAGGGCAGCATTTGGCGCTGCATGGCTTCAAGGCTGGACTCTTCAGCGGCGTTTTGTTTGAGCAACCAGGTGAGGTAGTGCGAATCCACCAGCGCGATGCAAGTGCCTTGGCGGCCGTGCTGGTTGTGGTGGCCATGGTGAGGTGTGAATTCCTTGGGGCGATGGGTCGAACCAGACTGGGGGGGACGGGAATCAAATTTCATGACTAAGAAAGCCTTGCGGCAAAAATAAAAGTTAACGGGAAAACTATGCGAACGATTCTAGACCAAGCCCAAAAATCAGGCTTGACGAGCATTGGACAAGGCCTGCGACACCTGATCGTCGGTTTGACCAAAGCGGCGAATCCGTTGCTTGTAGGACGCAAGGGCTTTTTCAAAGTGCTCGTCCTTGAAATCGGGCCAAAACACATCGGTGAAATACAACTCGGTGTAGGCCATTTGCCAAATCATGAAATTGCTGATGCGTTGCTCACCGCCCGTACGGATGAGCAAATCGGGTTCGGGCAAATCGGCGGTGCTCAGGTGGGCAGCAAGATCGGACTCGTTGAGTTCGCTCAGGTCTCGCCCAGGATTGAGGGCTTGCCAACGGCGGGTGGCCTGAAGAATGTCCCACTGCCCGCCGTAGTTGGCAGCAATGGTGAGGTGAAAACGCGTTTGTTCGCACGTGGCTTGCTCAGCCATGGCGATACGGCGCTGGATTTCAGGGTCAAAGCCGCTGCGGTCACCCACCACGCGAAGCCGTATGCCCGATTCGACCAGGGCAGCAATTTCGCGCTCCAGGTATTGGCCGAACAACTCCATCAGCATGGCGACTTCTTCTGGGGGGCGACGCCAGTTTTCGGTGCTGAAGGCAAAGACCGTCAAGTAACGCACACCATGGGTGGCGCACCAACGGGCAGCACTGCGCAGATTGGCAGCCCCGCGCAAATGCCCCATGGACCGCGGCATCATGCGCCGCTTGGCCCAACGGCCATTTCCGTCCATGATGATTGCGATGTGTTGAGGAATGCCCATGGTTCAGATTCTAGTAAAGTGGATTCATGGCCCCATTTTGTGTTTTGAACCGGAGGATGACGGATGAACAAGCCCCCTAAATTTGACCCTTCGCAATTGACCGATGCCATGCGTGAATCGGCGCAACAAATTTGGCTGGCAGGAGTTGGTGCGTTTTCCAAGGCACAGCAAGAAGGTGGCAAAGTCTTCGAGAACCTGGTCAACGATGGCTTGAGCATGCAACGCAAAACCCAAGCGGTTGCCGAAGAGAAATGGAATCAGGCCACCCAGCGCATGACCGACATGGCCGAGCAGATTTCCAACAAAACCACAGGCTCAATAGACAGGCTGGAAACCATATTTGAAGATCGCGTCGTCAAGGCTTTGATCCGACAGGGTTACCCAACGCCCGCCGATTGGATGGCCTTGCAAAACCGCGTGCTGGCGCTAGAGGAGGCTTTGAGGGCTGCTGGCCTCGCAAGCAAAACTGCAAGCCCACCCTCCAAGTCGGGCAAGGCCCCAACCAAAGCAGCTGGCAAAACTGCTCGCCGTGCTTCGGGTTCATCGGCCCGCTAAGGCCTGATCCATCACATGGCGCGCAAAGCCCCACGGCGCACCGCCGAGCGCATCCTTCAGACCTCTTTGGCGCTGTTCAATCGCTATGGCGAGCCCGGCGTCTCGACCGCGCAGATCTCGGGTGAACTCAACATCAGTCCGGGCAATCTTTACTACCACTTCCCTGCCAAAGATGTGCTGGTCAACGCCTTGTTCGATCAATATGTGGACCAGCTGAACGAACTGCTTTCTGCCGCCCCCGAAGTGAGCGATGTGGAAAACGCCTGGTTCTTTTTGCACGCCTTGTTCGAACTCGTTTGGCAATACCGTTTTTTGTACCGAGACGTCAACCACTTGCTGAGCAACAACCGGCATCTTGAACAATCGATGAAAAACGTTTTGCTCGACAAGACCTCGGCCTTCAAGAGCTTGCTTCAAGGTTTGGGCCATTCGGGCGTGCTCAACCTGGAGCCCAGCGACCGCGACGACCTTGCCGTCCACATGGTGGTGATGTTGACATGGTGGTTGAGTTACGAATACGTTCGCGACCCGCGTCACGCCATGGCCGACGAATACGCCCAGCGCAGCGTGTTGCGCGGGGCCTTGCACGTAATGGGTTTATTGCTGCCTCACTTGGATGCGCCCTCTAGGGCACACCTCAAGCAATTGAGGTCGGCTTACATGCCCGACACCTGATGGCTCAAGCCTGAACGTTCACTCAAGAACCCTCCAGCCTGGCCGTTGACTCCCTCAGGCTCAAGCAAAAAGCTCAAGCCCGCAAGCTCATTTGGCGAAATAAGCCTCGACCAGTCTCACCCAGGCTGAACCGCCCAAGGGAATGAGATCGTCGTTGAAATCGTAGCTGGGGTTGTGCAAGGTGCAAGGGCCTTCACCATGGCCGGGCATGCGGTGATCGCCCATGCCATTGGCCATGAAGAAGTAACAGCCTGGCTTTTCAAGCAGCATGTACGAGAAATCTTCAGCGCCCATGGTGGGTTCTTGTGCATGCACATGCTCGGGGCCAACCATGTCTTGGAGCACCTTGCGAACAAATGCGCTGGGGCCTTCATGGTTGATGGTGGGGGGATAGTTGCGCTTGAACTCAAAACCGACGGTGGCGTTGTGCGCGGCGGCCACGTGGTGGGCCACTTGGCTCATTCGCTCTTCGATCATGTCGAGCACCTCGATCGAGAAAGTGCGCACCGTGCCTTGCAGTTCGCAGGAGTTGGGCACCACGTTGGTGGCCTCGCCCGCATGGATCATGGTGACCGAGATCACGCCCGCGTCAACCGGTTTTTTGTTGCGTGAAATGATGGTCTGAAAGGCCTGAACCATTTGACAGGCCACCGGCACAGGGTCGATGCCATCGTGAGGCAAAGCCGCATGGCTGCCTTTGCCGCGAACCGTGATCTTGAACTCGTTGCTCGAGGCCATGACAGGGCCTGGGCTGACGGCGAAATGGCCGATGGGCATGCCAGGCCAGTTGTGCAACCCAAAGACCTGCTCCATGGGGAAACGCTTCATCAGGCCGTCTTTGATCATTTCGCGCGCGCCACCACCGCCCTCTTCAGCCGGTTGAAAAATCAGGTAAACCGTGCCATCGAAATTTCGGTGCTTGGACAAGTGCTGGGCCGCAGCCAACAATGTCGCCACATGGCCGTCGTGGCCACAAGCGTGCATGTGACCGGGCTTGCGACTGGCGTGCTCAAAGGTGTTTTTTTCCTGGATGGGCAAAGCGTCCATGTCGGCCCGCAAGCCAATCGCGCGGGAAGACTGACCCGCTTTGATGATGCCCACGACCCCTGTGCCGCCCAAGCCTTCTTCAAAGGGGATGCCCCATTCGGTGAGCTTGTCCTTGACCACTTGGGCCGTTCGGTGCTCTTGAAAGCAAAGTTCAGGGTTGGCGTGAATGTCGCGCCGGATGGATGTGAGTTGCTGGGCTTGCGCCACGATGTCGTCGAGGAGGTTCATGCCCAGAGGATAAACCAAGCATGGACTTTTTGCTTAGGGAATAACCTCACACCTCTGTCCATTAGGAATCAGGCCAGCGATGCCTTGCCAGGGTCAGCAGACCTTCAAAAATCAAACCTTCAACGAGTTCAAAGGGCAAGGTCATGCTGGGGGCCATCTTCCAGCCCGCACCACCCGTCATGTAGCAAAGCGGCGTTTGTCCGCAATGCTCGCTCAGGTGGCGATGCATGCGTTCGATTGCACCCGAAATCGCAAATGTGCCCCCGCTGGTGAGGGCATCGCTGGTGTTGGTGGGAAAGGTTTTGACTTCGCCGGTGGGCACGTGCAAACCCGCAGTGCCTGACTCAAGAGCACGCAGCATGATGCCGTGGCCGGGAAGAATGATGCCGCCCAAAAAATGGCCGTGCTGGTCTATGGCTTCCACCGTGACGGCAGTGCCCACCATGACCACCACCAAGGGCTTGGGCGAATCGGGGTATTGACCAAGCATCCGATGGCGAGCGCCCACCATGGCGACCCATCGGTCGGCGCCTAAACGCATGGGGTGGTCGTATCCGTTTTTGAGGCCCGCTTCTTCGGCCGAGGGCACCACCCAGCTGGGTGTCACGTCCCAATCTTCGAGCTGGGCCTCAATGCGACGGCGAACGGCCTCGCCAGCCACGACACAGCCCAAGATCCGCGAAGGGGGGCTTAAGCGGTTCCATTCAAACTCGGCCAATCGGTCGATGTGCTCAAGAAACACCGCGCCCTGGGAAATCACTTGGGCACCCTGAGCCGTGGACTCGTACTGAGCCCACTTCAAACGCGTGTTACCAACATCGATCGCAAAAAATGTCATGATGTGTTCTGCCTCGACCCATTATGTCAAACCCATGAACCAAGACCTCACCAGCTGGAGCGCCTGCGCGCTCTCTGACGCCATCCACCAACGCAAAGTCTCTTGCAAAGAAGTCATGCAGGCCCACCTCAAGCGGATTGCAAGGCTCAATCCGCGTTTTTGCGCGATCGTATCGCCCTGTGACGAAAGTGAGCTCTTGGCCCAGGCCGAGGCCTGTGATGCCGAACTCGCACGCGGCCACTCTCGCGGCTGGATGCATGGCTTTCCTTTAGCGGTGAAAGATTTGGCATTGACCCAAGGCGTGAGAACCACGCTGGGGTCGCCTCTGATGGCGCAATTCGTCCCGACACAAGACAGCACCATGGTGGCCCGCATGAAAGCCGCCGGTGCGATCGTGATCGGCAAAACCAACACCCCCGAATTTGGACTGGGCTCGCACACCTTCAACGAAGTGCATGGGGCCACTGGCAACGCCTATGACCCAAGCCGAACAGCAGGCGGGAGCAGCGGAGGCACCGCAGTCGCATTGGCCCTCAACCTCATGCCCGTCGCCGACGGCTCTGACTTCATGGGCAGTTTGCGCAACCCCGCAGGTTGGAACAACATCTACGGCTTGCGGCCCTCGCAAGGGCGAATCCCCATGGAGCCCGCCTTGGACGTTTGGGTGAGCCAATTGGGCACCGATGGCCCCATGGCCAGAACCGTGCGCGACCTGGCTCACCTCTTGCGCATCCAGTCGGGCCACGCGACCACCTCTCCCCTGTCGCTCACCGACCCTTTGCCTGCCGCCGATTCAATCCTGCCCATGCCTCTGCGAGGAGTGAAAGTGGGCTGGCTGGGCGATCTGGACGGGTATTTGCCCATGGAAGAGGGAGTATTGAGCACCTGCGAAAGCGGCCTCAAACGATTGGCCGATGCGGGCTGCGAAGTGATGCCCATGGGACTGGGCTACGACCCGCACCGCATCTGGTCATGCTGGCTGGCTTGGCGCAAAGTTCTGGTGGCCTCCAGACTGACCCCTTTTTTGCTGCAACCCGCCAACCGGGCCAAGATGAAACCCGAGGCATTGTGGGAAGCCGACCAAGCCCAAGGCCTGAGCGCCAACGATTTTTTGGCGGCCAGCGTCGAACGAACGCGTTTCTATCACCACCTGCTGAGCCTGTTCAAGCAAGTCGACTTCTTGGTGCTCCCCACTGCGCAAGTCTGGCCCTTCCCCATCGAATGGCGTTGGCCCCAACAGATCCTCACTGCCAAGGGCGAAGTCAGCATGGACACCTACCACCGCTGGATGGAAGTGGTGATTTACGCCACTTTGGGCGGACTGCCCGCAATCAGCCTGCCTGCAGGTTTTGGCCCCAACGGCCTGCCCATGGGCCTTCAAGTGATCGGCAAACCCATGGGCGAAGCCGATTTGCTGCGGTTTGCCTTGGCCCATGAAAGCCTGATTTCCGACATCCTGGCCAGGAAGCCTCAGGCCAGTATGATTGACGTTACGTAACGTCACATCCAGCCCCCCTAGGAGTACGACATGACCGATTTGTCTGCCGAATTCAAAGCCCTCGCCGAATACCGCCCTCAGCATAAAGTTCGATTTGTCACGGCAGCCAGCCTGTTCGATGGCCACGATGCCGCCATCAACATCATGCGCCGCATCTTGCAAAGCATGGGCGCTGAAGTCATTCACCTGGGCCATAACCGTTCGGTGGACGAAGTGGTGACTGCGGCCCTTCAAGAAGATGCCCAAGGCATCGCTGTGAGTTCGTACCAGGGCGGGCACGTCGAATACTTTAAATACATGATCGACCAATTGCGCGCTAGGGGAGGCGAAAACATTCAGGTCTTTGGCGGCGGCGGCGGGGTGATCGTGCCGGCAGAAATTCGCGAATTGCATGCCTATGGCGTGACGCGCATCTATAGCCCAGAAGACGGACAGCGCATGGGCTTGCAAGGCATGATCGGCGAGATGATCATGCGCTGCGACTTGGCCACCGCAGCTTGGGACGATGCCGCATTGGCATCTCTGCAAGGCCATACCGATTCAGCTTGGCGGTCTTTGTCGCGTTTGATCTCTGCCCTTGAAAACCAGACCGTGACCGATGGTTTGCGCAAGACCTTGATGGATCAAGCGGCCAAGCGCCGCGTTCCCGTATTGGGCATCACTGGCACTGGTGGCGCAGGCAAGTCCTCGCTGACCGATGAACTCATTCGCCGTCTGCGCCTGGACCAAAACGACCGCTTGCGCGTGGCCGTGGTGTCCATAGACCCCTCGCGGCGCAAGAGCGGCGGCGCATTGCTGGGTGACCGCATCCGCATGAACGCCATCGGCCCTTGGTCTCAATCGGGGTCGTCGACCGAAGCGAGCCAACGCATCTTCATGCGCTCATTGGCCACGCGCGACTTTGGCAGCGAAATCAGCGCAGCTTTGCCCGATGTGATTGCCGCTTGCAAATGTGCGGGCTTCGATCTGGTGATCGTTGAAACCTCGGGCATTGGTCAAGGCGATGCCGCCATCGTCCCGCATGTGGATGTGCCGCTGTACGTGATGACGCCCGAATTTGGCGCAGCCAGCCAGCTCGAAAAAATCGACATGCTCGACTTTGCTGAATTTGTGGCGATCAACAAATTCGACCGAAAGGGCGCTCAGGATGCATGGCGCGATGTGGCCAAACAAGTGCAACGCAATCGCGAAGCTTGGAATGAAACGCCCCAGACCATGCCGGTTTTTGGCACCATGGCCAGCCGCTTCAATGACGATGGTGTGACCGCGCTTTATCAGGCGCTTCGTGAGCGTCTCAAGGCCCTGGGCCTGGGCATTGAAGGCGCAAGGCTGCCCAACGTTGATGTGCGCTACAGCTCCAACCAAGCGCCCATCGTGCCGCCAGCGCGCACCCGTTACCTCGCTGAAATTGCCGACTCCGTTCGGCATTACAAATCCCGCGCAATCCAGCAGTCGCGCTTGGCGCGCGAGATTCAGCAACTGCGCGCGGCCGCGCGCATGTTGCAGGCTGAGAAAGCAGATCGCGCCAAAGCGGCCGAGGCCGCACTCGACCTCGCAGCCAGCCGTGAGCATGAACTCGATGGCAGCGCGCGAAAGCTGTTGGCGCAGTGGCCCGACATGCAAAAAGCCTACTCGGGCGACGAATACGTCGTGAAGATCCGCGATAAAGAAATCCGCACCGCCCTCACCTACACCTCTTTGAGCGGCTCAAAGATCCGCAAAGTGGCTTTGCCACAGTACGAAGATGATGGCGAAGTGCTCAAATGGTTGATGCTTGACAATGTGCCGGGCAGCTTCCCCTACACCTCGGGCACATTTGCGTTCAAGCGCGAAGGCGAAGACCCCACCCGCATGTTTGCAGGCGAGGGCGATGCCTTCAGAACCAATCGCCGCTTCAAGTTGGTGAGCGAGGGCATGGCCGCCAAGCGCCTCTCTACTGCTTTTGACTCGGTCACGCTTTATGGCAATGACCCCGACTTGCGCCCCGATATTTACGGCAAAGTGGGCAACTCAGGCGTGAGCATTGCCACGCTGGACGACATGAAGGTGTTGTATTCGGGTTTTGACCTGTGCAACCCGACCACCAGCGTGTCCATGACCATCAATGGCCCTGCGCCCGCCATCTTGGCGATGTTCATGAACACCGCCATCGATCAAAACCTTGAGAAATTCAAGACCGACAACGGTCGCGACCCGACCGAGACCGAAAGCGCCAAAATCCGCGAATGGGTGCTTGCCAATGTGCGCGGCACGGTGCAGGCCGACATCCTCAAAGAAGATCAGGGTCAAAACACCTGCATCTTCTCCACCGAGTTCAGCCTCAAAGTCATGGGCGACATTGCTCATTACTTTGTGCACCACAACGTGCGCAACTTCTACAGCGTCTCGATCAGCGGCTATCACATTGCCGAGGCCGGTGCGAACCCCATTAGCCAGCTGGCCTTCACGCTCTCCAATGGCTTCACCTTTGTGGAAGCTTATTTGGCGCGAGGCATGCACATCGACGACTTCGCGCCCAATCTGTCGTTCTTCTTCAGCAACGGCATGGACCCCGAATACTCTGTGCTTGGCCGTGTGGCCAGGCGGATCTGGGCCGTGGCGATGAAAGAGAAATACGGTGCCAACGAACGCTCGCAAAAACTCAAATACCACATCCAAACCAGTGGTCGCAGCCTGCATGCGCAAGAGATTCAATTCAACGACATCCGAACCACCTTGCAGGCCTTGATTGCGATTTACGACAACTGCAACAGCTTGCACACCAATGCGTTTGACGAGGCCATCACCACGCCCACCGAAGAATCGGTGCGGCGTGCCATGGCGATTCAGCTCATCATCAACCGCGAATGGGGTCTGGCCAAAAACGAGAATCCCAACCAAGGTTCTTTCATCATTGACGAACTCACCGAACTGGTTGAAGAAGCTGTACTCGGTGAGTTTGAGCGCATTGCCGAACGCGGTGGCGTGCTGGGTGCCATGGAAACCGGCTACCAACGCAGCAAGATCCAAGAAGAGAGCATGCATTACGAAATGCTCAAGCACACTGGTGAGTACCCCATCATCGGCGTGAACACCTTCCGCAATCCGCATGGCGACCCCGTGCCGGAAACCATCGAGCTGGCACGCTCAACCGAAGACGAAAAGCAAAGCCAGCTCACGCGCTTGCACGACTTCCACACGCGCCACGCCGACCAAGCACCCGAGATGCTCAAGCGTTTGCAGCAAGCCGTCATCGACAACGGCAACGTGTTCGAGGTGCTCATGGATGCGGTGCGTTGCTGTTCGCTGGGTCAGATCACCAAAGCCTTGTTTGAAGTCGGTGGCCAGTACCGGCGCAGCATGTAAGCGCCACGCCTCTTCTTGCATCAGAGGATCAGCCTCACTCTCTAAGGAGAGGGGCTGTCCATGGTGGCACAGATAATCGTCACCCATGGCCTGCCTCACCCTGCTCAATGCGTCACTTGCGTTCGGACATGTCCCTTTGCTTGATCACGCCCAGTTTTCGCTGGAGATGGGTGAACGCGTTGGGCTCATCGGCCGCAATGGCACGGGCAAATCGTCGCTGCTGAGCCTCTTGGCAGGCTGGTCACAACCCGACGATGGGCAGCTGCACGTGCAGCAAGGCTTGCGCATCCGCTGTGTGGCGCAAGAGGCGCACTTCCCACCCGAGATCACGGTTTATGAAGCGGTGCGCTCAGGTCTTGGCGAACTGCTGACCATGATCGATGCGTTTTCAAAGGGCGAAGGCGACCTCAATGCCTTGCAAACTGCCATCGAAGCCCAAGACGGCTGGAACGTTGATCAGCGCGTGACCGAGACCTTGCAACGCTTGCACCTGGATGGGCAATTGCGCATGGGTAATTGCTCGGGCGGCGTTCAAAAGCGTGTTGCCCTGGCTCAGGCCTTGGTGACCCGACCACAGGTCTTGCTTCTTGATGAACCCACCAACCACCTTGACCTCGAATCCATCCGTTGGCTGGAAACGCTGTTGCTGGAGTTTCAGGGTGCGGTGGTCTTCATCACCCACGATCGCGCTTTTTTGGATGCGGTGGCCACGCGCATCGTCGAACTCGATCGCGGCCAGCTGCACAGCTACGACGGCAATTACGCGCGCTACCTGTTCTTGCAACAAGCGCAGCTCGAACGCGAATCGGTGGTGCAGGCCAAGGCCGACAAACTTTTGGCGCAAGAAGAGGTTTGGGTTCGCAAAGGCGTCGAGGCCAGACGCACCCGAAGCCAAAGCCGTGTGCAGCGCCTCCAAGACCTCAGACAAGCCAGGGCACAACGCCGCGAGCAATTGGGTCAGGTTCGCATGGATGTGGACGCTGGCGTATCGTCCGGGAAATTGGTGGCTGAATTGACCAATGTGACGCACTGGTTCGAGGGGCCAGATGGTCAACACAAGGTCATCGCCAAAGACCTCAGCACCACCATCTTGCGGGGCGAGAAGCTGGCCCTCATTGGCCCCAATGGGGCTGGCAAAACCAGTTTGCTCAAACTCATATTGGGCGAAATCGCACCAACAGAAGGACGTGTTCGCAGAGGCACCCGACTGAGCGTGGCGTATTTCGATCAGATGCGTGCTCAACTTGACCTCGAAGCCACGCTGGAAGACTTCGTGAGCCCTGGCAGCGAATGGATCGAGATAGGCAGCCGCAAGCAACACGTCAAAAGCTACCTGGGCGACTTTCTCTTTTCACCGGCGCGATCGGCTTCGCCGGTGAAATCACTCTCTGGGGGTGAACGCAATCGCTTGCTGCTGGCCAGGCTTTTTGCCAGACCCGCCAACGTGTTGGTGCTCGATGAACCCACCAACGACTTGGACCTCGACACGCTGGACATGTTGGAGTCCTTGTTGCAAAGCTACGAAGGCACAGTTTTTTTGGTCAGCCACGACCGTGCTTTTGTGGATGCGGTGGCCACGCACATCTTGGCCTACGAAGGGCATGACGGTCAGCCTGGGCTTTGGCGCGAGTTCGAAGGCAATGTGCAAGACTGGCTCATTCAGTCCGAGCGTTCGCGGCAACTGCGACAAGAGTTTCAGGCCTCTGCATCAACCCCTGCGTCAGCACCCTCAGGCGCAGTTTCATCCCACAACGCAAACCACAACGCATCTTCCAGCAAACCTCGCACCAAACTGAGCTACAAAGAGCAACGCGAGCTTGATGAACTGCCCGCGCTCATCGAGGCCTTGGAAGCCGAACAAGCCCAGATCCGCACCGAGCTGGCCGATGGCTCATTGTTTGCGTCGGATGCGCAGCGGGCTCAAAGCCTGTGCGAGCGAGATGTTCACATCGAAGAGGCCTTGATGAAGGCCTTGGAGCGTTGGGAACTACTGGGTGCGAGGTGAACCTTGAGCATTAAGCCTTGAGCGCCAATCCCTCAAGCGCTTTGTGTCATTCAAGGGCTTTTTTGGCCTTGCCCAAATCCACACCCAATTGTTTGAGCTTGCGGTACAGGTGGGTGCGCTCCAAGCCAGTGCGCTCAGCCACGCGGGTCATGCTGCCGCCCTCGTGATAGAGGTGGTATTGGAAATACGCTTTTTCAAAGGCATCGCGGGCTTCACGCAAAGGCATATCCAGTTGAAAGCTTTGCTGGTTGGATTCAAAGGGTGAGGACACCGTGGGCACAGGCACAGCGCCGAGCAATGGGCGATCGTGCAACGCTTTGACCATGCCGCCTGGACCAGCTGCAGCACCTGCTGTCAACGAAACGCCCTTGCCAGCAAGCGGAGTGCGTTGCAAGCCCTGCTCCACGGCCGTGAGGAGTTTTTGCAGGGTGATGGGCTTTTCGAGGAAAGAGTGCGCGCCAATGCGAGTGGCTTCGACCGCAGTTTCGATCGTGGCGTGACCGCTCATCATGATGACGGGCATGTTGAGCAAACGGGTGGCCGCCCACTCCTTGAGCAAAGACACGCCATCGGTGTCGGGCATCCAGATGTCGAGCAAGACTAAATCAGGGCGATGCTGCGCACGGTATTCGCGCGCTTGGGACGCGTTTTCTGCGAGCTCAACCTGATGCCCTTCGTCATTCAGGATCTCGAACAACAGATCGCGTATCCCGAGTTCGTCATCCACGACCAGAATCGTTGCCATTGGGGTTTAGCCTTTTTGAGATTGCGCTGGGAGAGCGGGGAATGATAACGAGACTTGAGCCCCGATCACCTGATCATCTTGATAGCGATTGGCCAGTGAAATTCGAGCGCCGTGCTCTTCGATGATTTTCTTGACCACCGCCAAACCAAGTCCAGTGCCTTTGGGCTTGGTGGTGACATAGGGCTCAAAGGCACGCTGGAGCATGGCCTCGTCAAAGCCTTGGCCATGATCGCTGATGCGCAAGCGAACGCGCTCAGTGGGCGCATGCCACTCGGTGGTGAGCGCAACAGGTTGCGTTTGCAAATCTGCGGTGGCCTCCTGGGCGTTTTGCAAGAGGTTGTGCAGCACTTGTCGCAGCAGCTGGGCATCGCCTTGAATCAGCGGCAAGTCCTGAGCGAGATTGAGTTGCAACCATGAGGGCACGCCTTCGGCGTCGTAGAGCATCAAGACATCACTCACCACCGCATTGAGGTCGATGGGGCCCAGGTGCGCGCTGGGCAGTCTGGCGTAGTCCCGGAACTCGTTGACCAGTCGCTTCATGGCGTCCACCTGATCGACGATGGTTTTGACGGACTTGTTGAGCAAGGCCTGATCTTGACCTTCCAGTCTGGATTCCAACTTCATGGCAAGCCGTTCAGCCGAAAGTTGAATGGGCGTGAGCGGGTTTTTGATTTCGTGCGCCAGGCGGCGAGCCACTTCGCCCCAAGCCAGCGCGCGCTGGGCCGACACCACATCGGTGATGTCATCAAACACCAGCAACCATTGCTCATTGGGCAAGGCCGCACCACGCGCGAGCAACACCGAGCGCGACTGGCTATCGATCTCAAAAGAAGATTGCCAGTGGTCGGAGGTCTCGCCATCGGCATTGCGATCGAGTTGCTGGAAATGGTCCATCACCCATTGACCGAAAGCCGAGAGGTCAGGCATTTGAGTCAGCAAAGTGGTGAGCAACCCGTCTTCAGGGTAGCCCAGGATTCTGGCTGCTGCCGGGTTGCTGCCCAAGATCTGACTCTTGGGCCCCAGGATCAAAACCCCCGCGCTCATGTTGTCCAAAATGGTTTGCAAACGGGTTCTGGCCAACTCGACCTCGCCCATGGACTGCTCAACAGCGGTACGTGCGTCCGAGAGTTCCTGGGTCATTTGCGCAAAAGATCGCGTGAGTCCATCGAGTTCGTCTTTGCCCTGAAGTGAGCGCTTAGGGCTAAGGTCTCCGGAGGCCACATCGCGAACGCCTTGGGCCAACAACAGCAAAGGCTTCGCCAATTGGTTGCCAAGCAAGACGGCCAGCAAAACCGCACCAAACACGCCCAAGATCAAACTCAGGGTGAGCGTACCCAAGTACATGCGTTGCAAGCCGCCACGCCCCAAAGCGCGTTCCTGGTATTCGTTGTTGGCTTGAACCACAGCCCTGGCGTTTTCAACCAGAGCCAGTGGAATGAGTTGCTCGATTTGGAGCATGCGGCCACTGCCCCTTAAGCTCACCAAGGAAGGCGGAATGGGGATGAGCAAACGGATGGTGGGCGGCGACATCCACTCTTTGGATTGAAGGCCCGTGTTTTCATCCAGACCATCGAAGCGCCAAAGCACGCCGCGCAGATCTGCTTGGCGAATGTCCATGGCGCTGGGTCGAGGTGGTGCGAGTTGATATCGCGACTGACCCGCAGTCGCAATGGGCAATTGGTCGCTGGACCAGACGATGAGGTCGGTCACGCCCATGGCTTCCAACCACTGCTCCAGCACTGGCCCAATGGCCGGGTCGGGCGTTTGACGCAATTGTTGGATCAAAGGTCTGGCCTTGTTGGCCAGGTCTTGCGCCGTCAAGTCCAGCGTGGTGCGACTTAGACTCAGTCCGGCATTGAGTGCGCCCTCCACCTTGGTGTCAAACCAGACCTCGATGGAGCGAGCCACAAACTGATACGACACGGTGTAAATGATGACACCAGGCACCACGCCCACCAGCGCAAAAGTCGCTGCGAGTTTGATCAGCAACCGCGTACCGAATTTGCCTTGCCTGAGCCGAGTGGCCAATCGCCACACCATCCACAACACCATGAGCAAAAGAATCGACACGGTGAAGAGGTTGGCGCCCAAAAGCCAGGTGTAGTGGTGCTCGTAGACCTGCCACTCTTGCGTGGCCTGCGCCAGCAAAAACAGCAAGATCAGCGACAAGGCCAAAGCCAAGCTCAGCAAGACCATCCACCACCAACCCATGTTGAGTCGAAGTCCAAAGCGGGGGCGCTGCAAAAGCTTCACCGCCCAGCCTCCGAAAGAATGAGGTTGAGGTCGCGTGAGATTTTGAGTTTCCACACATCGTTCGTGAGGTTGCCCAAAACAAGCGGACGTGGCAACAGGTATTGGTCCAACTCAAAGGTGTAGGTCAGCTTGAGTTCGCGGTTGGACTGAACCACCGACTTGTCGCGCAAAGGCCAGCGATCGATTTGCTGCAAGGCCTGCAGGGCTGTGGGCAAGTCATCAAAGAGCCGTTCGGTGACCAAACCACCTTGCCGGTCCCAAGGTTCATTGGCTTGTTGCAAGCGCCATCTTCTGGAGAGCGGCAAAAAATTCAAGCGCCAGTAGAGGCGTTCGAGCACCACATATTCGTCGCGCCAATACCAACGGGGACGCAAGGTGCTCACTTCGGCACTGAAGAACAGGCTCACGCCTTTGGCCAAGGCGTCTTTGGCGGCTTCAGGCAATTCAAATTGCATGCGCACGGCCATCCACAAACCATCGCCGTTTTTTTCCAGGCTGAATTGGGTGACGCGCGGCTTGATGGGCTCGGCTGGTGAGCTTGACTTGGCATCGGTGGCCGATGGGGTGGACGAAGTGGCGCTCGTGGGAGGATTGTTGACTGGTGAGCCTTGTGTGCTGGACACAGGTGCTGCAGAGGGAACAGGAGACGCAGGTGCGGCCTGAATTGTCGTCATCACAACGAGCGAGGCCATGAACCACAAAGCCATGGCGAAGCCCAGGTCTGTGCCCCTTGTGGCCTTCAGCACAGCAGCCTTGAGCCCAAGGCCTTTGCGCTCAACCCAGCTTGCGAAGCCGCGCATAAAAAAATCCATCGTGATCACGGCAGTCATTTTCACCGAGGTCCGAGGCCGAACCCGAGGATTGAGGGTAGAGGTATCCCGGCGCAGCTGAGGCTTGAGCTTCGCTGTGGCGTGCAAGAAACGCCTGGATCTGATCTTCCCCTTCGGCCTTGAACACCGAGCAGGTGCAATAGACCAGCACACCACCGGGTTTGAGCAGCGGCCACAGGGCCTCGAGCAAACTGCGCTGCTGGGCGGCAAGTTGCGCCACATCGGTCTCACGACGCAACCACGGCACATCGGGGTGTCGCCGCACGATGCCCGATGCGGTGCAAGGTGCATCCAGCAAGATGCCTTCAAAGGCTTGTCCATCCCACCAGGTTTTGGGTTGAGCGGCATCCGCAACCAACACTTTGGCCTTGAGCTTGAGCCTTTGCAAGTTGGCCGTGATGCGCTCGGAGCGACGGGCATCTTTATCCAAAGCCCAGACCTCTTTGGCACCCAGTTCCAGCAAATGAGCGGTCTTGCCTCCTGGGGCGGCGCAAGCATCCAACCATCGGGAAGCCTTGGCAACGGGGCCCGCTCCTTCAAGCAGCAAAGGGGCGGCCAGTTGTGCGGCATGGTCTTGCACCGAGCACCAGCCTTGACCAAAGCCTGGCAATTCATTCACCGCGCGTGGCTTGTCGAGTTGCACACTGTGGGTTCCGGTGCGCCTCGCCGAGATGCCTGCTGCTGACCATTCGCCAAGTAGACGGTCGGCATCGCCCCATTGCGCGTTGACCCTCAAGCTCATGGGCGCAGGAATGCGATAGGCCTGCATGATGGCCTCCGCTTGCTCGCGCCCATGGTCGGTTCGCAAACGCTCTATCCACCAGTTGGGCAAATTCCAGCGCACCCTCGCATCGGTCTGCAAGATGTGGCGCATGGATTCGGCTTCACGCAGCCAACGGCGCAAACACGCGTTGATCAACCCCGTTGCGTGATGGGTGTTGCGTTGCGACTTGGCGGCTTCGATCGTTTGATTGACCAAGGTGTGGGGCGCGTAAGGGCATGGCTCAGCATTCATCAAAGCCAGTGCCGTTTGCAGCAAAGCCACCACAGGGCGAGCGGGTGGTTTTTGCAAGAGGTGTTCGCAGGCGGCGCGGGACAGCGCCGCGTGACGCAAGCTGGTCATCAGCAAGGCCTGCACACCAGGTCTGAGTGAACTGGGGACTTGGTCAAGCACCGTTTGTGTGGATTCGCCCTGCATGACCCGATCCAACAAACGGGCCGTGTGATGGAGTTGAACCGACAGCGCTGGCGCCTTGGTTGCCGAGTTCATTGCAAGATGTGCGCAGGACGCCAGCCCAGGGCTTTGGCCAACCACTTGGCAGGCGGCATGGCAATCGCTGCGTTGTAGGCGCGAACCGACTCGTTGAAGCGCTCCATGTCGGGTTGGATCAACACGCGCAGCTCCAGCCACCGTTGCTTGAGTTCATCAGGCATGTGCACGTAGTAGTTGTCGGGGTTGACCAGATTGAGCCAAGAGGTG
>JACCDO010638953.1_pt1 | contig 35421 bp, 61 predicted proteins | sample 7446101 | NCBI WGS metagenome assembly JACCDO01 (sample SAMN15323440, study PRJNA562643) | freshwater metagenome | isolation source: river surface water | place: USA:Blue River Watershed | collected 2017-08-16 | reverse complement strand
TAACCTTTAGAACGTTGAGTTAACAAATAAATGCTGCGTTCAATATCGCTACAAGTTGCCATGATTAAATCGTCTAAACCTAATGATAATTCTTCAGTACCTTTAAGTTCATTGTACAATTCAGTAAGTTCCATAAGAATATGTTTTTCCATCATCAAAGCATTTTGAATAGCATTAGAACCCATAGTTTGTTGCTTCAAACACATCATTTGCATTTTCATTAAACCATCAATAGCTACTAGTTCTTCACCATATGTAATGATTCCTTTTTCTGCAAATGAATCAAATCTATCTACATATGCTTCATAAAATTCACCAAGCAATAGGTGGTCTGAATAATCACCTTTTGCAGTTAAATGTGCATGATGATGTACTAGTTCGGCGCATTTAAATGCACCAAGAATATATTGATATGATTCCATCGACATGGTTAATCTCCTAACTTTTCAAAAGTTATTTTATTGTTTTTGGTTAAATATTCTTTAATGTAAACGTTATTTGTATTTGGATAATCGCTTTTATAGTAAATAACTTTGACACCGCTACTAACTAAACTCTTAAAGCATTCCCAACACGGCTCAACATTAACATAAGCTATAGAATCTTGCAAGCATATACCATTCTTAGCGGCCTGGAATATAGCATTACGTTCTGCATGTATAGTTCTAATACAATGATTATCTACGATTAAATGATTTGTCTCGTCACAATGTTCATCTTTTGTTAAAGAACCATTATAACCAGTAGCTAATATATTTTTATCTCTTACAATTACACAGCCTACATTTTTTCTATCACAAGTAGATCTTGTAGATACTTGTTCAGCTAAGTCAAGAAAATATTGATTCCAAGTTTTACGCATTTGACTGAAAGAACTCTTCTATGAGATCAATTGCAATTTCGATTTCATTTAGTTTTAGAAGATATAGTTTATTTTCTTTTACAAAATAATTATCGATAAATACAGTTTTATTAGATATTCGAGAAGCAGAGTAATTTTCTTGATAAATATCATCTGTAACGAATCCAAAAATTACAATTGTATCGTATTTATTTCTTTCAGTTATAACAATTCGTTTAAATGGATCTATTTCATTTATAAACCAAATTTTAAAAACGCCATTATTTTGATAAAAAGTTCTCAAAATATAATTTTTACTTTTAAACAATTCTATTAGAGAATTAAAATTATATCCATGGTAAAATTTATAAGATGCTCTTCCTGCATTTAATAGAGATTTTTCAATCATTTTTGAGGTAGCCTTTCAAATTTAATATAAATGTTTAAATCTAAAGATTTTTCAATCTTTAGATAATCAAGTACATCCAATAAACAATTCAATTTATGATAATTCTGATTATTTTTGTAAGTTTCGTCTATGTATTGATTCTTATCATCAACTAATCTTTGACCTTTAATTCTAATGTTTGATTTCAAATAGTCAATTTTATAAACATTTTTAATAAAATCTAACATGTACATAAAAGCGTCATGCCATAATTTGTAATTTAATTCTTTAAAATCTATTCTAAAGAAAATTTCAAAGTTTCCAGTTAAAACAAATTCAACAGGTTTTGTACCTTGATAGTATTCTATCCCTAATTTTTCTTGTTCAAATTTTTCTAAACGAATATAATCGCTACCTAATACGCTTGATAAATTTGAGAGACAAATTAAATTGTTGTTATCTAAAAATTGATCCAAAGAAGTTGGATCTATTTCTAGTGAATTAAATAAAAGAAAATTATTTAAATTTTTCTTTGAATTTAGAGCGTCTAAATAATTCTTAATTAAAGATGAATCAAAAAAATATGACAATTTATTTAGGTTTTCTTTTTTTAAACAATCTAGAGTGTCTGGATTGTAAAAATCAATATCATCTTTGAATTTTTTATATTTTGAATCATATAATTTAGTATTCTCTTTTTGAATTATCAAATAGAATCTTGAAATATGATTTTCCATATTATCAATAATGCCTAAACAATTGTTTAGTGCTGTAATATCTAATAAAACAGCAACAGCAATACTATTTTTTGAAGATTTATTTAGTATAAAATCGAATTGAGAGTCAGTGCTTGTCAAACAATCAACTTCTTCAATGTTATCTCTGTCCCATCCATAAAAATCTCTTAAAATCGGAGCCACTAAACCATTAATTATTTGTTGTTTATTCAAAGTATTTAACTTAGAAATTAAATTTTGGTATTTAAAATCAATCATTGTTATCTTCCTTTTCTTTTAGTTTTGTTTTATACTGATTCAACATAGATTCAATTAGATTATTTATATTTACATAATCTGGATAAGACAAAATATGCTTACTGATTTCTTTTACTAAATCTAGTTGATATATTCTTAATTCACATTCTTGTTTTGGTAACGAGGTATTTTCGTTCATGTATAATAAAGTCCTAACTTGCGGGTGTTTTAATTATTTTCATAGAGGCCATTTGTCTTTGTTAAAATATTGTAAAAGTATTTCAAATTATTTAATAGTTGGAATCAATGGAAATAACTATCTATATAATAAATATGGAAGAGAATTTACTATTGATTTAAAATATAGAATTCAAATGATTGAATTAACTAATTTAGCTAATGAAATAATTGTATTTGAAGAGTCTCTACCAATAGAATTAATAAAGAATGTCAATCCGGATTGCTTTGTCAAAGGAAATGATTATAAAAATTGTATTCTTCCAGAAGCGGATATATTAAAAGAATTAAATATAGAATTGTTAATTCAAAATGAATCAAAAATAAATTCAAGTACTAAGATCATTTTCGGTAGTAAACCCGCCATTAACTTTAACTAATAAGTATATTGATTTAGAAAGTTTTTGAAAATCTTCGTCAGAGATTTTTATTAAATTAGATTCTATAATGATTTTCAAAGCTATAGAAATAAAATCTCTATCTTTGTTTCTATTATTTTTATTTAAATAAATAAGCAAATTATTTGCATCTATTTTTCTTTCTACTTCCTCTTCTATTAATTTTACAAAGTAAAGTTTGCCACAAATAGAAACTTCATTTGGTATTTTTATATTTTGAAAGTGTTTATCCCACCAATAAGTTTCCATTTCATTTAACAAATTTAAAATAAATTTATCATAAGAGTTATATGAAAAACCCATAGAGAAATATAAAGCATCTTGCAAACTCATTTTTGAACCATCTTTATTCATGAAGATAGTAAATCTAAATGATTTATCAAAAAACATTGCAGTAGCTACAATTAATGATTCTTGTAGATACTTTTTCTTTCTGTTTGCAGGATGTTGTAATTTAATATAATCAGACATAGCGTTTTCTATTACTGCTTTTATTAAATGTTTATAATTCTCTAATGCATCATTCATTTATCTTCCCTTAATTAAACTGTTTTATTTCCATGCCTATAGCTTCTTGTTTTATTGTATTCGAGCTTAATGTCAATAGCTTTTTGTAAATCAATACCATGTAATCCGCAAAAATCTGCAATTCTAATAACTGTATCTGCTAATTCGACAGGAATACCTTCGGGTTTTCCATCTTTTTCATAGATTTCATCAGCTGAATGCCCATTGCGATGTTCTTCAAAAGCTTCACTCAATTCGCTGTGCATTAAACAAATGAGTTCCCCAATTGTTCTTGGCTTATCATGCCAACCTTTGGCTTTTGCATTTTCGTATGATGTTTGTACTAATTCATTAATTTGCATTTTTTACTACTTTCTGGATTGTTCCATCTTGTAAAATTGATTGTCCACATGTACATCTACCCCAGATGTATGTAGAATTGGATAATTCAAATACTGGTTGATTGATTCTTTTTAGTTCTTTACCTAAAAAGTCTGATACTAAATAATAACAGAGAGGTTCTTTATAAACTTCCATAGCATCGTCATCTAGATCATCTTCTAATACATAGTACATATTAGAAACGAAATTTTCATCTTTTTCTACAGCTTCCATTAATTCAGAAGGGGCAGTGCAATAAAGATGATATTCAAGTAATTCTTTTGCCTTTTTATCTAATTCTGTCATTTCTATTCCCAACCCCAATCACCTGTCATGCCGGATGCATTGTAATCAGTAACTACACCTTCAAAGAAATTTTTAAATGAGTCTCCGTTTACAATCCAGTCCAACCAAGATAATGGGTTATTTTTTTGTTTAAATTGTGGTTTTAATCCTAATTGAATAAGTCTTCTATCTGCTAGATATCTTACATAGGCTTTAACATCTTGTTTGTTTAAATCGCAAATAACTTCTTTATCTGCATAAACAAGATCAATCAAAGAGTCTTCTAACTCTACTGCTTTTATATAATTTGTATAAATATGTCCCTTTAGATCATTATTTACTACTTCTGGAAATTCTTCACAAAAAGTTCTAAATAAATTAGTCATTGCATCTACATGCATTGACTCATCTCTAATTGACCATTCTACAATTTCGCACATGCCTTTCATCTTGCCAAATCTTTGATAATTTAAAAGCATAACGAATGCAGAGAATAAACTCATTCCTTCATTGCATACCGATTGCGCTAGTAATACAGCTGTTTTTCTATTTACTCCACGCATATTTTCAATATTTTGAGATTGCATAAAATCTAATTTTTCACGCATTTGACTGTAAGTTAAAAATGCTGAATATTCTTCTTCTGCTAAACCAAGAGTGTCATTTAATAAAGCGTAGGCTCTTTGATGTGTTCCTTCTCGATTAGCAAAAGATAGAAGCATATTTCTGATTTCATTATTTTTAAAAATAGGCAGGAATTGATCTACATAATTTCCAGCTACTACACAATCTGATTGAGTAAAGATGCGTAGGATTTGAGTGATATGTTCTCTCTCTTCAGATAAGAGGCCATTATTTTTCCATTGATTTACATCGTCTTGCAATTTTGCTTCCCATGTACCCCAATGAATTTTTTCATGGTCTTCTGCAATCTGCATTGCCCATGGATATTTAAAAGGTTTGTAAGCCTTATTTGATTCTAGTAAACTCATTATTCTACACCTAGTAATTTCTTAATATATTTTATAGCTTTAGATTTGCTACCTAGTTTTTTTTGGATATTTAAATTATTATTAAAAATCTCTATTCTTTTTCTTAGCTCTTCCCAATCGAAATTGATTTTTTCAAATTCTTCAAATTGTGCAGATTCATAATCAACTAAAATTGCTGATTCTATAGTTAAAAATTTCATATCACATACAATGATAAACGAATCATCTTTAAAATGAATTGATGCATTGTCTCCATTGTTGTAAAAATCTGCAGTTTCAACTTCTACATTATGTGGAATTGTTTCTTTGAATTTATTAAACATTCTTTGAAGAGCGTATTTTGGATGCTCTGGATCTAAAGATCTTCCAAGTAAATAATCAATAGCATTTTTATTGATCTTTTTCATGTGTTTCTCTTTCTACTATTTGATAGTAAACATTTAATAAAGAATTAGAGTCTAATACATATTTTAAAGTTTCCCAACCTGAAATTATTTCGCCATTACTATATACATAAATTGGTTCATTTATATTAGATTTGTTTAAATCTAGAGAATCAATTAGTTTTATATATTTATCTCTATTTAAAGTAAATAAACGTAATGCAGAAATTATATATATAGGTGAAATAGTTTTCATTTTTTATCCTTGGCAAGCAACACATTCGTTATAGTCTTTTAGAGCTTTGCGTTCTACTTTATTAGATATTTTTTCAGCTGTAGCACCTGAATCAGTACGCAAATAATACAATGTCTTTAATTTTTTCTTCCAAGCTAAAATATGTACATAATTTACATAAGCTTTATCTGAACCAGATGGAAAAAATAAATTTAAAGATTGACTTTGACAAATGAATTCCTGTCTATCAGCTGCGTGTTCTATTAACCAAGCTTGATCTAACTCAAAAGCTGTTTTGAATACAGCTTTTTCATATTCTGTTAAGCAATCTAAATGCTGTACGGAACCTTTATTTAAGATTATAGATTGCCATGTATCAGTATAAAGTTGTCGATCTTCTTTGAATTTTTTTAACAATAAATTATCTAAGTATTTATTTTTTTGTAAAAAACTACCAGCTCTAGTTCTGTGTGTAAATGCATTTGATTTCCAAGGTTCGATACTAGGAGATGTATCTAAAATAATCGCTGAATTAGCATTTGGTGCAATAGCTAATAAATGACTATTTCTTCTACCATACCCAATACCGTCTTTATACTCCCCACGTTCAATTGCTAGTTTTTCAGTCTGTACTATAGCTCTATCTTTTATATGTTTAAATACTCTTTTATTTAAACCCTTAGCCATTGGAGATTCCCAAGCAATATTATTTTTTTGTAATAAAGAATGAAAACCCATAGTGCCGAGACCAAGAGAACGTTCTTGAATTGCTGATACTATTGCTTTATTTAAATGATTTGGTGCTTTATCAATAAAATATTGCAGTACATTGTCTAAGAACGTAATACAATCTTCTACTATTGTAGTGTCTTTCCATTCATTAAAATATTCGAGATTCAAGCTTGATAAACAACAAACTGCTGAACGATCTTTATTTGTTGGAAGTGTTATTTCTGCGCAAAGATTTGAACCATTTACTTTTAAACCTTTTTGTTTTAACGGTTCTGGAAGAGCATCGTTAACTGTATCGGTAAAAAATAAATATGGTTCACCAGTTCTAAATCTAACTTCTAAAATTCTTTGCCATAATTCTCTTGCTTGAATTGTTTGTTTTGTTTCTTTTGTATGTGGATCTATAAGATCCCATTCTTTTCCATCTGCTACTGCATTCATGAATTGATCTGAAATACAGACAGCATTATTAATGTTAAAACACTTACGATTCGTATCACCACCAGTAGGGACGCGAATATTAATAAATTCAATAATGTCAGGATGACTAACGTCAATGTAGCTAGCATAACTGCCTTTTCTTGTTTTTCCTTGCTTCCAAGCTTGCATATCACTATCTACGGTTTTAATAAATGGTATAGGGCCAGGTGCTTTTTCTGAAACTGCTCTAATATCAGACCAATGTCCGCCAACACCACCACCCATAACCGACATCCAACGAATTTCTGTTGTATGATCAATTAATCCTTCGACTGTATCTGGTACATAAGTTAAAAAACATGATATTGGAAGACCAGTTTTTGAATTATCCAATCTAGCGTTACTTAGTATTGGACTTGAGAACATAAACCAACCATTTAAAACATAAGAATAAATTCTATTTGCTAATTCTAAATCATTATTACAAAATGCTTTAGATGCTCTTTCAAATGCTTGATTTGGATTTGTTTCAGTATTTAACATGTAAAAATTTTCTAGTAGATTTTTAGCATGTTCCGAATATTCATATTTCATTTCAATATTCCTTAATTATTTGTTTAGTTGAGTTCGACTATATTACTATTTTATAATTTTACTTTCAAATCTTTAAAAAAATGCCTAAATCAATTCCTGTAGATTAATTTACAATTTATTGTTTAACGCTATTTGGTTTTAACCATCCGTAAACTATCAGCGTCATTTCTACTAATAATCCGCAAACTATACTACCTACTACTGCAGCTACTGACTTGCTAATTGAAGTAAGCAACATAAATGTTGATACCATTGCAATAGTATCTGCAATGAAGAAATTCTTTAATAAAAACTGTTTTACAGGCTTAGGAAAATGATGAAATGTCATTAAGTATGATATCCAAGTTATTACTCCTAAAACTAAACCATCTATCATTGCGTTAATTTCATTTCTACATGTAGTGACATGCCAATTTGCTCAAATACTTTTCTTATATCAAGCAATGTATCTAATCTTTGTTTCCAAAAGTTTTTTACAATTCTAGCTGCTACTGTTGCAGAAGTAGTATTTGATAAATAACTATCTGCCATTTGATCAATTACAGTTCCTGCAGGTCTTTTAGCACCTTTTTTTGCATAATTACTTACTATAGTATTTATTAGATTTGATTTCTTTATTTCATTACCACCACTAATTGCATCTAAAATAGATGATGCAACTGAATAATAATTACTAGAAATCTGTATATTACTAATTAATTGCAATAAAATCTCTCTGAATTTTAAAGCATCTAAGTCTTCTACTTTTGGAATTTCAATCATTAAAGAACTCGCCCAATCAAATAAAGTTTTTTCATAAAAAACAAAATTTCTAACAAACTCTTCAGTTGCGATTGTATAAGATTCTGCAGCTACTGTAATTTCTTCTAGAGCTTCATCTACATTTATTGATTTTACAGAATCTATTTTTTCTTCTTCATCGTTCATTTATTACCACAAAGGCTTTTTGTCTCTAGCTGGTGCTGTAGATTTTGGTTGAACTTGCGCTTGCGTATTAACTGTAGCAGCTGCTCCACGAGAAACTTGAGTTTTTGGTTCTGCTGTAGGTTTAGATTGTGATTGAAGTGAATTGTAAACTTTAATAATTTCATCTTGCAGTTCTTGTTTAAAAGCATCACTTACTTCTGGCAAAAATCTAACATCGTCATACCATTTTTCAATTTCATTACCATTTTCATCTTTACCAGTACCTTTGTGAGATGGAGGGCTGATAAATAATCCTTTTGAACCGTTAACTAACTTAAAGCCATCGATTTCAATCATTTCATTAAGAACAATAGAACACATAGCAACGATTTTACTATTTGATGATGTAATTGGTCTTACTTTTACTTCAAAACTAAACATTTTTTACCTCTTTTTCTTCTTTGTTTTCGATGAATTTCTTTTCATAATAATATATTATTGTATTTTTTATTGCTTGAGTGATTTGCTCAATGAAATATTCATGTATTCTGACTGTTTGGAGTCTTTGATTGTTTGATGATTGGTTCGTATTCGACATCATTTTTTAACTCAAAATTTGCAAATTGATAACCTAATATAAAAAAGGTATTCAATATATCTTTAATTGGTAACCTTAAAATAATATTAGATTCTAAAATTTCAGAATAACTATCTATAAATGAATCGATCTTTAATTTTAAATTATCATCAGTTTTAACACGTGATAAAAATAATCTAAATAGTTCTAATTCATTTACTGTAATAACTTCGTCTTTTGTTTTTATTTTATAAGGCATTATTCCCAACCTAACATTTTAGCAATACTACTTTTGAATAAACCTGTAAGTACAAAATATTCACCACTAGACAAGGGTACGCTGATTTTATTTTTAGTTGATGCATCAGAAATATGCATCATGTAAGTTCCAGCATATTGTGCTTCGCCTTGTTTTAATTCTAAAGTTTTTGTAACTTCTCCTAATTTATGAAGTAATCTAGGAGGATTGTCTAAGTTATCAAAGATTTGGAGCATATCATTGATACCTAAAGCAAATGTAATTTTACTTGTCCAATCATAAGTTTTTTCACCTACTGCTTTTGCTACTTCAACCAATACTGCGCCTTCTTTTTCGATTCTACCTTTTTCGTTTCTTTTAGGAGGTAGTAAAACGAATTGTGCAGCAGCACTTTTCTTATAAATACAAAATGGAGCTGGATAACTCATATTTCTTCTTTCTCATTTATTTGTTTATCTATTTTATAGATTAATTCTGGTATAGGTCCTCTATAACATTTCTCTAATTTTATTAAACTTACTATATCAGATTCTTGAAATGGTTGCGAATTAATAAGTATATAAAAGCCTGTTTCTTTCCATTTCATTTTTACATCTATTTGATCTGGATCTCCACATAATATTAATTTACTGTTTTCACCTAATCTCGACATTAATGTTTTTAATTCATGCCAATTTAAATTTTGTACTTCATCTAATATTAAAGTGCAATTATCAAAAGTACATCCTCTAGTAAATTCTAATGGAATAAATTCTATTTGTTTTTTTTCCATCATTGTTTTTATATAGTCTTTACTATCTTCGCCACCCATTACTTTTTGTAAAGCTATTTCAAAACTAGATATATATGGTGCGTATTTTTCATTTACATCACCTGGAACTGGTCCAAAAGCATTGCTGTTTTCTGTTTTTACCATTGCAGTTGATTTACATAATATTAGTTTTCTTTTTTTTATTCGCATATCTTCTATAGCATTAGCTATAGCTATTGTAGTTTTTCCCGTACCTGCAGGTCCTAAAACACATAGAACTTGAATTGCTTCATCTTTAAGATAACTCATATAAATAGATTGATTTACATCTTTAGGATACATTCCATTAATATTAAACTTTTTTGATAAGTTTAATATTTTACATTCTTTTCCTGATTTGTAAATTACTATCGTTTTTTGATTGTCTTCATATGCTTTCAGCAATAAATATTCTCCATTTTTCATTTGGATATCAAATTTTTTTGGATCGAATATTTTTAACTGATACAACTGATCAATAAAAGCTGATTCTATTTCATGTTCTATGAACTTCATAAATTCTCCTATAGGTACGGGTTATTATAAAGTTTACATCTTTAGGTTAAGGATTAACAAGCTGCCCAACCATAAAATAGAAAACCACGATTTTCTGTTGAGTTAACTACTTGAATTGCTTCGCAATCATATTTATCCATATCCTTAAGTCTTTCTTGTGCAAATGTATCAGCTTCTTCTTCGGTAAATACTCTGGTTGTTTCTACGAATTTAAAATCTTGAACAGTTGCAATTGTGCCACTATATGGATTGTGACCGTGATCCCATTCTGCTCTTTGAACTAATCCATCAAATGCTTCAATTACATTTTTGTAACTAAATGTAAGTTCTTGAAAACTTTGAGAACCATTACCCTTTACACTACCGGTAGCAAAAATCTCTCTTACAGATCCTAATTTAGTTTGATTCCAAGAACTAGCTGGTACACCAACGCCATCAAGAATTACATCTCTGCCATGTAGATTATTTGCACATACAAATTCTGCAACTGTACTTTCTGAATCAAAACTAACTCGTCTTGCACCAGTTCCAGGCACAACTACAAGTGTTGCAGTTGATTGCACATTGCCCTTTACGCTACCTGTAGCAAAAATTTCTCTAGCTGTATTTACATAAGTTTGAGACCAATTAGTAGCTGGTACGCCTACACCATCGACAATAATATCTCTACCATGTAGATTTTCTCTACTGACTAAATCAGCAACAGTCATTGTTGCATCAACAGCTACTGATCTTGCGCCAGTACCTGGCACCACTACCAATGTTACTTGTCTTGTATTGCCTTTTACTGAACCTGTAGCAAAAATTTCTCTAGCTGTATCTAATGTTTGAATATTCCAAGAACTTGTTGGTACGCCAACGCCATCTACAATAATATCTCTACCGTGTAGATTGTGCTCACATACGAATTCTGCAACTGTTGATCCGAGTCTAACAGCTACTGATCTTGCGCCGGTTCCTGGTACTACTACTAATGTTGTTTGTCTTGTTGTCATAATGTTTCTCCTATTTTTTATAATTCAACATTCTTTTTTGTTTTAATATTCTTCATTTTAATTGATAAAATTTTGTTGTTAACTGAAGTAATTTTACTAGCTATTATGCACGAATCCAAATAGCTTTAATACCATCTCTATTATTCTCTCCAGAATTAATTAAGATTCTTGTGAATCCATTAGTTTGAAGTTCTGAAGAGATAGTTTTGTTATGGTACTTTTGATTAAAATTTTGAATTAAGAAATCTCTTACTTCTTCAAATCTTAAAGTATTTTTTTTACCAATAAATTTTTTCAAAGTTTTTCTTTGATTTTCTGGCATTTCAACTTTAAAATGATAAGGAGATTTCTGTCTTAATCTTGGTTTTTGCGGTTCTTTTTTTACTAAATCTTTAGTCAATGCATCTGCAATATCTTTTAGTAAAATTTGATGACTTTTACCTTTAATAATAATTACTGTAGTATCAATCATGTTATACCTCATATTATGTAAGTATAATCTGCATTCATTTTATTAATTTTACATTAGATAATAAATTATAGCTAACAACGAATATATTGTTAGATAAAGCCAATTGTATAAACTTGAAATTAATGCATAAAGCATATAACCGAGGCCTATTAAAAAACAAATTAAAGGTTCATTTTGTTCTTTATACCAAGGTTCAAACATCAGTTACCTTTTACACTACCTGTAGCGAAGATCTCTCTAGCTGCAGTTAATGTTTGAGTTGGAAAACTACTTGCTTGAATGCCTACGCCATCTACAATGATATCTCTACCGAAAAGGTTTTCTCTACTGATTAATTCAGCTACTGTCATTGTTTCTTCTACTTGAATTTGTCTTGCACCTGGTCCAGGTACAACTACGAGTGTTACGTTTTTCATTTTTTTCCTTAAGATGGAGATTTTTTAGATAATTTTCTTTGATTTTTTTCTTGTTGAATATCGAATCTTAATGATTGCATATCGTTTCTTAATTTAGCTAAGACAAGTCTAACTCTTCTTCCAGCAGCGCCATTTTTTCTATCAAATTTAGAAGCGTCTGTTTTTAAAGATGTCAACTCTTCCAATAATTCGGAAATTTTTCTCTCTAAGCTAAATGTTGTATCTTGTGTCATGTTTTCTCCTACATGTTAAACACTGAAAGTGTCGGTGTGTTAGTAAAGATGGTTTTATTTTTAATAAGTACTTCGTTGTTATTTCTATTTCTAGAAACCAGAGCACATAAATAATGTACCACAGTTGAAGCAACTTGACAAGTTAAAGTTGTAATGATTCTCGAATCACAAGCAGATTCAGTAACTTCTGAGTCATTTTTAAGTAAATTTTGAAATGATTCAATTGCATCTACATTCATTGCATCTAGATAGTTAATTTCTGCATGGGTAAAACCCATTCTTGTCTCAAAGGCATGCATCACTTTCCAGTTCATTTTAAGTGCGTTGCAGATATCTTTTCTAGCAGATAAAGAATCAACTGTGATAATAACTGGTCCGATTAATAAATCTTTGTGTTTCTCTGATTCAAAGAAATAGTCATGAGTTTCAACTTCAATTTCTGGATTGAATCTCAGTAATTGTTCTTTAAGCGCAATTACTTTTTTCTTTCCAATATCGTCATGAGTATAAATTTGATTAGGTAGATTATGTGATTCTACAATATCTAAATCCCATACTCTAAATTTATGCCAACCCATTCTAGCTGCTAACATAGCAATCCAAGAACCAGTTGCACCTACTCCGATAATATTCAATACATATTTGTTTGCATCTTCTGGTCCGAAGAATGCTGCGTGTCTAAGAAATGATACAGACATTAAAAATCCTTTAAAGGGTTATAGATTACAGTTTTTGGTTCTGCAGAGAAATCTTTTTCAGTTGAATAAAAATCTTCTGCCCACATTATAAAATCTTCTTTGAGATTCAATTCAAATTGATCAGCCATTTCAAAAGTTACAGTTACTAAATTTTCTAAATAAGCAATAGTAATTTTTGATTTATTTAAACAATTCATGATGCTTGAAATCCATGTTTTAACAGGAGAAGATTTGTCTTTTGCAATTCTAGTTTTATCAAATAAAGAAAGCGGATCAGCTTTCTTTAAAAGTGAAAGCATGATAAATCTTTCTACACTATCAAATTCTTCAGATAAAATTTGAACTAAATCTTGAATTGAATTTTTCTCTACTATAGTTAAATTACTATACATTTTACCATAGCATTCTTCGATTAATTCTGCTGCTTTAGAAGCAGCAGTTAGTTTACTTGATGAAGAACTTGAATATGTATGATGACTATAATTATTATCCCAATAATTGCTAGACCAATCATTTGAAGAAGTAGAAGAAGAACCCCAATAAGTAGACATCTTTGGTAAAGTTGGTCTTGAAACTGCACTGGTTACTGAAACTGGTTTATAAGCAGGTTCTTTAAATTTTAATTTTGCTTCTTCATCAATCCATTTGTATTCTTTTGAATAAATCGAAATTTCTAATCCTTCATAAATATTACCAGAGACTGGGTCATAAGCTCTGCAATAATATTCGTCTTTTTTATTAAAAATTAACATGACTACTGGATTGTTTGTTTTTTGATCAATAGAAGCTTTAATTAATTCGCCAAATTGTTTTACGTCTTGTCCACTTGGATTTGTACCCATATTGTGATGGCTATGACACCAGCAATTTAATTCTGATAAAATGTTATTAGTTTCTTCTGCTCCATGTTTTTCAACTAATTCTCTATAGAATTTAATCATCATAGAGCTATCAGTATCAACTTCTACATTTGAACATATTTGCTCTGGAATAAACATATTGTTTAATACAAAATCTCCATCTGCATCAATAGTTAATCTGTGAAACCATTGAGCTTCTTTTGGAGCAATCTTTACAATATATTTAATTTGTTGTAATAATTCATATTCTAGATACAATTTTGGTTCTTTATTTAATATTTGAAATGTTGAAGAACTTTTCATTTTTAACCTTCATTATCGTTATTGTTGTTGTCAGTTTGTACATATGGAATATATGCTTCATTTATTGGTAAATTATTAATAGTTTGCACAATTTGATTAACTGCTTCTCTTTCTATATCGTTTACAACGATTTCATCTCCGCAATAAATGCATTCTCCATCTTGATCATAACTATGTTCGCATGATTCATCATAATCTTCGCAATAATCACCACAATGATAACAAGTTCCATAAGTATCATATTCGCAATCGCATTCATCATTATGTAGTGATGAATTTGGTAAATCTTCATTTAATAATTGTTGAGCAATTACTTCTGGTGTTAAGAAAATATAACCATTGTCTTTATATTGTTTAGGAAACCATGTCCATGTTCTACCCCAATAATCGGCAGAATTAGCTGATGATAACCAAATCAAACAATGCAAGATTATCATACCAATATTATTTTCTGAAAAGGCATGATATAGATAAGGAGTTGTTTCACCTAAACAACCGCGAAACATATTTCCATACAAAGCTGTTAAGAAATCTTCGTCATTTCCGCTGTAAGTTAAAGAACTAGCATGAGGATGTACTCTGAATTCTCTACAATCATCTCCTTCTTTACCAAAAAGCGAAGATCTATTTAGAAGTCCAATATTTAAGCTATTGGATGTAACTTCAATTTTATATGGACCACCATAAATACAATTATTTTCTTTTCCATCTACTTTTATTCTTACAATTTTATCTACTACAAAAAGAACTTTAGATAATTTTGGGTTTTTAAATGCTTTTCTAAAATCTAAAATTTCTTTTTCAGTAGAATTATTATTGATAGTAATTGAATCTTCGTTGTATTTTAACTCTAGTAGATGAATATTATTTAATCCGAAATTTTGAATATATGGGTCCAAAGTAAATTGTTTCTCTAAGAAAGCTTTTTCTACATCTTTTTTGAAGTCTTCTTGAAGTGAAGACCAAGATGTAGAAATTTCATTAAAAGACTTTGAGTAATTTAAAACTTCATTTAAATTGCTTATTTTTTTACTGTTTAATTCTGATTGAATACTTTGATATTGATTTCTCAATGATTCAATATTTCTTTTAATATTGATTTTTGTATTAGCAATCTTTTGTTTTTCAATCAACTCATCTTTCAATGATTTTAATTTATCTTTAATTTTTTGCTTAACAGTGTCTCTTGCTTCCTTTAGCATTTCTAAATCTTTATTAACTATTTTAGGTTTAGAAAACAAATAAGAAATTGATTCATCATTGATATATTTGTTTGTTGTTTTTAAATAATTTTGATCATCTGTTTTAACAAAATTAATTAAAGCATTTTCATTATCTTTGAATAGTCTTTTCAAAACAATATAGTTATCGATATATTTTCCATAAGCACCAATCTTTTTATTCTTTTTATTAATATAAGTTTCGTAATCAGTATGGATTAAAAACTCATCTAAATCAGAAACATGATTTGCAAAATTTAAAACTAAGTTTTGATAACTAGAGTATTTTTGAAAAGTACTTAATGTATCAAAGTTTACTAAAACTAAATAGTAACCTTCTTTTTGAGGAGAGCCATTGTTTAAAGTTTCATAATCGTCATATTTAATTTTAAACATTACAGGAATAAAAGCATGATTTTGTAACAATTGATTTGGTTTTAATTCTTTAAATTCAATCCCTAAACCTTTTATTTCTGTATTTCTAGTTACAGTGTTAACAAATTTCATCGCCTTTACTTTTCTAACTCCAGATAAAGCATTATTTACTAATTCTGATAATGAAATTCTTTGAACTAAACCCTTACTTTCTTTAATTTTATTTTCTAGTTCCCATAATCTTTTTGCAGTTTGAATTTGATTTCCATCATCTTCAATACTGGTAACACTATTGTAGTCATAAGAGTTTTGCAAAGGACTATTTAGAAAACAATCACCAATAAAAGACATTTCAGCAAAAGCTCCTACATTGAAATCACTAGAAGATTGCATTGGATCTCTATTTAATTTCGTATATGAAGGAGCGAGTCCTAGATTAATTGGAAGATAATGATCTAGTACAATTGGCGCATCAAATTCTTTTAGTAATTCTTTTGGAAATCTGCTGAAAACTTTTTTTGATTGATACTCTGCAACTTCTTTAGCAGTACTTAAGATATTTAATGTGTTATTTACTCTTAAGTTTTTTTTATTTCTATTGAGAAGCACTTCAGTATTGAGTGTATTATTTTCATCAATTGAATTTGATGATTCAACTTGAAGCATAAAAATCTCAGACAAATCTGTTAAATGAAAATAATTTAAATCATTTTGTTTTATACTTTCATACAGATTTGCTAAATATGGAGCGGTGTTATCAATTAAAATTTTATCTTTATCAATTTGTTTTAATAATAAAGAAATTCCGTTTAATCTTTCGAACACTATTTGAATTTTATTTTTGCTACCACCGTTAATTAATTGATCTAAATAATCTTCATCTTTTGTCAACGTTTGTTTAAATTCGTTTTCAATTTGCTCTTTAGTAAAAACATTACTTTTAAATAAATAAAGTGCAAAGTTGTAAACTAATTCATTTCTTTCATCAATGTTTTCAATCGATTGAATTTTGTTAGTTAATTGAATATACATTTTGACATTATCAAAACTAATAAAATTAGTAAGTTTATAATTTAGATTGGAACTAAATAATTTTGAATAGCTGTCTCTTACACTTCCGGCAATAGTATTTGTAATGTAAGAATTGTTTAAATCATAAAGTCTATTTCTATAAGAGTTAGCAATTGAATTATTTGAATTGCTAAAAATATATGATAGATTTCTAGGTTTAGAATCTACAATATAGCTCTTGAAAGAAGATTGAAACATGCTCATTATAAAATAATGATATTTATTGTCTAAATTTTCAATATCTGAAATATTAGCATAATTTTTAAAAGTTTCTAATGATCTTTTTTTATTTAAATTAAGGCCACTTTGTTCATAAGCATTATTTGATGAACTTAATGTTGATAATCTTGAGTAAATCATTCTTTTTCCCTTTTTATTGTTACAGTTATTTCTTCTTGTTCTGTTTCAAAACGATTTAAATTAAAATCGTTTTTAACTATTGCTGCTAAGTTTTTACATTCAGGACATTCTAAAAATATATTTTTTAAATCTATTTCAGATAGATCTTCTTCTGATATATATTCTACCCAACCGCAATCTTCGTAATTAAAGCAATATTTTTTCATTTTGCCTTTTTATTATTTTAAAGAAATATTAAATCTTTTTAAGTATTCTACAAAATAATGATAATGTATATTATTGTTCTGTAGATGGTCGTACAATTTGAGCCATAAACATTGCACTATAGATGTTTCGATAACTGCTCCACTTGAATCGGTAATATCGTATTTAATTCCAGTATCTGGAGTAAATACTTTATCATCAATTTTTAATGATAATTCTTTCAATATATCGAAAACGTTATTGTTCAATGGTAATTTATATCTTTTTGCATATTTGTCAATTCTCTCAAAAAGAATTGAAATTCTTTTTATTAAAATATTTTCTTCAATATTTTCCAGCTTTAATTCTTTAAAATTTAAATTTAAAGTTTTTTGAGCAATGGATATACATCCGTTTTTATTTAAATGAAATTCTTGATTTGTATAAGCAAAACAACAAATGTCAATGTCAAAATTTGCAAATAACTTTTTTGCATCTTCAAATACTTCTTTTACAATTTGTATTTTAGTATTTTGTATTTCGCCTGAAAACGCGATATCACTTTCAAATATCTGACCTTGATTGTTTTTGATTAACAATTCTATAATCTTATTTTTAGATTCGTCATCTCTTGGGTAGATATCTATGTCATTTGATTCTTTGTCTACATAAAATAACGTATTCAAAATATAAGAACCACTTATAAAAAAGTTTAAATCCTTATACTCATCGTTGAATATTAATTTTAATTTTGTTTCTATTTGTTCTACTTTTAATTCATGATCATAAATCACTTTATTTTGAGATGTCGACCTAATTATTTTTATATTTTCGTTAGGTCGAAATATCTGTTGCATTAATTTCTAGTTAATCCTGATTTTAGTTCTTGCAATCTAAATAATAATTGTTCTAATTTAGATTCTACATCTGCTAATTCTGAAATTCTAGGAGTTACATCTGAATCTTCCATTCTAAGTGATTGCTGAACGGAAGACATTGGAGTATAAGAACTATCAGTAGAACTAGTAGTACCGCTTAATAGATCTTGCATAGGTGTATAATTAGATACAACTTGAACCATAGGTGTATAAGTATTAATTAATTCTACATCAAAATCTTCTGATTGTACTTCATAAACTCCATCAATAATATTTTGATTTAGAATTTGTTCTGCAATTTCTAAAGAAACTGCATTAATTTCTACTGAACCATAATAACAATGAGCGCTAACATCAAATACATATTTGTTCATATTTATTTCTCCTTAAGTTGTTCTAAAAGCTGATTAAATAGTTGATTTTGTTCAGCTTCTAAATCACTTATTTTTTGTTTGAGTAAATTGTTTTCTTCGAGTATATTAATATATTTATATTCAATTTCATTGGTCGGGAATCTTTTAAATTTTAAGTAATGGTTTAAATTATATAACATTATGTAAGTTAAATAACCTAATGTAACCATGCCTAAAAATACTATCAGATTTAAGACTAACGGAATAACATATAAACCAGAGAATAATAATCCTAAATCCATAACGGCACCACGGTCATTAGAAATAAAATTAAAGCTTCTATTGTTTTTATTAGTTTATCTATATTCTTCATTTTTTATCCTTTACGGAAAGTGTTTTGCTATAGTTTCAAATAAAAGATGTTCTTCAATTTGAATTCCTTTTGAATTTATTTTAAATGGAATAGAAAATAAAAAAGTGAGTTTATTTATTAATTTCATCATAGATTCGAGTTGAATTTCTGTGAAATCATAAAAAAATAAATCTTCTATTTTTGTTGTTCTCATTCCTGAATCTAAGATGTTTTTATTTTTATCAACTAGCAAGGGGTTAATAAGCTTGATAACAATTGCGTTAAATGTATCATAAGATGTATCATCGTTTGACTGTATATTTAGATCTGCAAATTGAGTTATCAAACCATTAGCATCAATAACAAAATGACAAATTGTTTTTTTGTTCTTCATAATGTCTTCATACATATTTGAGTTATATGTATTTGCAAAAGAAATTATTATTTTTTCTATGTTGCTTTGTTCTTTTACTTGATAATTCTTACATAAGAACGCTTGAGTATAACATTTATGAATTACGTTTGAATTAATTTGAACGTAGTCATTGAATGTTATAATAGAATTACTAAGTGTTTCTTTTTGATTATTGTTTCTTTTGTTATTTTTTTTAGAATAAATCAATTCGTAGGTTTGATAATCTATTAAGCCATCACATTTTTTATGTAAGAACTCTTTTTGAAATTTCTTTACTTTTTCAAAAATTTCCAAATTTATTCGCTTAACACCAAACCATTCAGGTTCCCATCTAAATCTTTTCCAAGAGTCTAATTGATAGCTAATTCTATTTAATTCTTGCTCGGTCATTTTCTTTTTTTATTGCAACAAATTGATTTGCTTTTTCTGGATTTGTAGATTTTGCCATAGAAGCGAATTTGTTGCAAATAATTTCAAACGATAAAACGTTTTTGTTATTTCTTGTTTTTATAAAAAATGTTCTAATGTAACCATTAATTTTAACAGAATCATTTTTTTTAAATTTTGCATGAAGTTCTTCTGCTACTGTATCCCAAACTGTAATTGGAAAAGTTAAAACTTTTACTTTGTTTTCTTGTAGGTTAGTTTCTTTATTTCTAACTTTGTATGGTTGTTTTACTTTTAAGATAAAGTTTAATACTGATTTGGAACCATCGCCTTCTGATGTTTTTCTTAATTTTAATTCACTATCGATAGTTCCAATACCATTCCAAGTGTTTGGAATGAAAGGTCTTTTTGATCTTGGTAGTGAATTATTCGTTTTTACAATTTTGTTATTTAACATTTTAGTTTTCTCTCTTTGTTTTGTTATATTTTTGCATTGCAATAGGAAATAAATCTGTTGCGATTTCATTTATAGCATTAGCCAATACTCTAATTTCCCATTGAGAATTTTCTGCTGATCTTAAATTTAAAAATTTAAACAAATTATTAAGATCAATTGTACCCCAATATGTCGTATATAAACAGTTTAACAAAGCACCACGCGCTTGCTCTCTGCATACACCTGCATCTAGTAATGATTGATATGTTTTTTCAGATTGAATAGCTAATTCTTTCATTACTTCTGTGGCTGTTTTTTCGTAGACATTATGTGATCCATGCACCTGTTCTACAATTGGGTTGTTATTACCAATATCGATTGAAGATTGTTTGTTTGTTTTTGCTTGAACTCGCCATTTTTCTGGAATGTAAAATTCAATATTCTCTTCTGTGTATCTTCTTGATATTTCGTTAAAAGACCATGTTCTATGACGCATATGTTGTTTGCTTACATATAAAGGTACTTTAAAAACAAAAGTCATCAAATTATGTTCAAGAGTACTTGTATGTCCATTTTCAATTAAATAAGACATTAATTTTTCATCTTTTTCGTCTAGTTGATTTTCTTCTTTATATTTATCGAATGATGCTCTTGCTGCATTTACAATGGTCATATCTGATCCCATGTATTGGAGTAACGAAACGTAACCTATTGAATCTCCAACTTCATCGTAAATATAATATTTTTTCATTAAATTTTTGTCAGTCATTTTTATTTCTTTCTGATTTAAACCATACATTTAATCCACTTTTTAATCCTATTATAGTAAAAATTGTTACAACTAATAAGATTTCTTTAAAAAAGATAATCAAAAGAAGTATTGCCAATACTAAATAAAGATATTCTTTCTCAAGTTTGATTGTCATATGAATATTTATAAATAATCTAACCTTTGATTTAATTCTTTTAGATAATCTTTAGAGCTTTCTATGCAATTAATTAACGAACTGAAAGTTCTAGAATCATTTTTTTCTTTAAAATGAATATTTACAATTTCTGAATCTCTAATTGTATTAATTAATTTAGAATTAATTGCTATAATCTTTCTTATTTTGTTTAAATATTCTACTTGTGTTTGATGATCAAAGTCTTCAATGAAACTTTTGTCACCCCAATCATCTGTTTCATTTAATGATAAAACTAGATCAAGCATTTCGATACATTCATTTGTAAACATATTTACTCCTTAAAATAAATATTTATCCTGAGTTTTTATAATTTCTTGAGTGTGAATTTCTTTTGAAATATAAGTGGATAATATTTGTTCAGATTGTGATTTTTTTTCTAGTATTTGATATGGGTTAGTACCTTCTTTTTCTATGATAGTTTTGTCTATATCATTCCAAAGAACATAACCCCTGAATTTTATATTTGTTTTAATAATTTTAGGCCATTCTACATTTAATAAATGCAGTTTGAATAATTTAAATAATTCATTATCTAAATCTTTAATTTCTATAGTGATTACTGCATCTTCGTAGTTTGCTTCTAAAGTAAAAAACAAATTGTTTTTATTTTCAATATCAAAACTTATATTTTTTGTTCTTGGTCCTGGAACTTTGAAAAATTGATGTTTAGGTTTTATCAATCTAGAAGTGCCAGTTATAGTAGCATCTTTTATGAGATATTTTGTAAAAGATGTTATTTCTTTTTCATCAAGATTTTTGATAAATTCTTTTAAGTCTTGAGTTTTATTGTATAATTCTAGAGCATACCTATATGCTTCTACATATTTTACATTTAATTCAGCAAGAAAAGAATTATACAAAGAAGTCCAATCTCTTTGTGCTAAATCAACCCTTATTTTGTACATTTTTTATTATCCAATAGATGTAGATTTCCAGAATATTTTTTATAGATATCTATAAAAATTGCATGTAATTTATTTCTAGTTTTAATTCTTGTTTTTGCTTTGGTTTCTGATTGCAAATAGCACTCTTCTTTTTTATTTTTACAATTAGGGCCACTTGCGTATAATCTTAATATTTCTTTTAAAGATACTGGAGCTTTATATTTTGAATCTAAAACTTTAGTTTCATCAAAATGATAATCTGTTTTTTCTTTATAAAGAAGAATATGATATTTGAATGCAATCTCTAAAGAGATTCTAAATTCTTTTAATTGCGCGCAACTATAAGGAACATAAGCATGTGCTATCTGAAAAGCGCCACAACTAGCAGTATTTAAATCTTCTAGATTTCTAAATCTCGATTCGTTATAGACAATAGAGAATACAGCAAATGGATCAAAATTGTTTCTTAATGAATAATCGTAAACAAGTTCTGTATTATTCATTGCATTAATTCTATCTTGTTCATTCATATCTAAATCGCTATGAGTCCACATTAGCATTAATGCTTTAATTATCATACATTTAGTCATTCATTTTTTTCCTTTAGTTTTTCATGTTTTTCGATTAATGAATAAAGTTCATTAAATAGTTTTTGTTTTTTATTTGATACATTTAAAAATGCAAATGGAGCAACTAATAAACAAACGCTAAAAATAATCGTAACATAATAAAGCCAAAAGATGAAACTAAATTTTGGATCGCTTTGATGCAACTTTTTGTATAAATTTAATGCATTAAAGAAATTGTATAAAATATATAGGAAAGTTGTTATGGCTAAAGAAAGCCATAAAGCTAAAAATACGTCAAAAAATATCATTTTTTATCCTTTGTATGTTTAATGGGCTCGCTGGGGATTGAACCCAGGACCCGCGGTTTATGAGACCGCTGCTCTGACCACTGAGCTACAAGCCCTTATATGGGCAATAACTGGAGTTAAACCAATACCTTTACTAAAAGTAAAATTCTAAATTAAAATATATTGCCAGACAACAAAACGACAACTATTCGTTTTATTAATTCTTACAGGTAAGAAGGATTATGTATGCATATAATTAGATATATATTTTTACAGTTATTCGAAATCAAAAAACAATGAAAATATATATTTGTTTTACAGTTACACACAACCATAGGTCGGCTATATAAAAATACGTTCTATATAGTCTTTTTTTTCCCTTACAGGTCACAAAAAGGATCTTCACTATGAAGTGCAGAAAGAACTTAACTCATAATACTTTATAATGAGTTTTTGTCAAATTAATTTAAGTAAAATCAATTATATTTATAATAATTGGAGAAAGCTGCATCACTTATTGCTTTTCTAAATGTTAAAGAAATTCTTTCTCCGACACTCTCTTTTGTTTTCAATACCGCATGTTCATATGTTTCTTGACAATCGTTTTTCATTACAATTAAATCTCCATGAGACATTGGTATTTTTTCTATTTCCTTTGTAATCTTATTTTTTAATTGAAAATCTCTAGTGTTTCCAAAAGAGACTCCAGAGATAGTAGTACTTTTACCTAAAAATTTTTCATCATCTGAATGCCAAGTTATAGAATCATTTCCATCCCTATAATAAGCATATAATATAAAATTATATTCTACGTTTGTTGTTAATTCTATATTTTCTTTTAATTGAAGAATCCAAGATGGATGAGGGTTGCCTTGGTTATTATAAAAACCACCAGTTACATATGTTAATCTAGGAGTAACAACATGTAACCCACGTTCTCTTTTATAATATTCAACTTGTCTCCAATTGATTTCCGATTTAAGTAAATTAAATAGATTGTCAGCATAACTTTTAGGCACGAATTCTTTATAAACTTCTCTATGATTCAATTTGTATTTTAAATCTTTCATATAGTAGTTGGTTTGGATGTTTGTTTTCTATTTGTGATAATTGCATAATCAATTGAGTTTCTTTATAAGCTTCTTGGTATCCTAAATCTTTAGTTAATCTTTCTAAAATAACTGTAGATAAATTTACTTCAGTAATATTTTTAATTAACTTGTCTTCGTTGATATTTAGAGAATCTACCACTGAAGCCATTTTAGATATCATGTTGCAAAGCAAATGAAAGCTATCTGGAATTATAATTCTTTCAACACTTGAATGTGTCATGTCTCTATAATTCCATAAAAGAATATTCTCGATTGCTGGATATAAATAGCTTTTTAACATTCTATTTAATCCAGTTATATTTTCACAAATTATTGGATTTTTTTTATGTGGCATAGCAGAACTACCAATTTGATTTACTGAAAAATTTTCAGATATTTCTTCTATACCACTTTGACTCATTAATCTAATATCTAAAGCTAATTTTTCTATAGCAGTACCTATAGAGATCATAGAATAAATTAAATTAGAATAAAGGTCTCTAGGGACGATTTGAGTAACTTCTATTTCTTGTTTATTCATACCAAAAAATGAGTTAACTAATTCTTCAAATTTTATTAAATCTAAGTTTGTTGAATCACCAACAGGTCCACGAATTTTAATAAAATTTAATTCATTTGATGCTTGCAAAAATAAATTAAATGAACGTTCTAAATGCTCTATTCTATTATTTAGAAAATGACCTAAAGTAATTTCTTTAGCTAATTGACCGTGAGTTCTTGCCATATAAGGTAGAGAACCATATTTATTTAGCAAAGAATATAGCGATATGTATAAATCGTCAAATTTTTCTTTTACAATTTCTTTTGAATTTTGTATTTGAATATTCAAAGCAGCATCTAATAGATCTGAAGATGTTAAACTATGATGCAAATATTTATTGTCGATTTTGTATTTTGCAAACCAGTTTAAAAAAGCACCTATTTCGTGTTTAGTTGTATTTTCTAAATGTTTAATAATATTTAAATCATCGTCAGTTATTTGTAGATGTGTTTTATTGAATTCTAAATGTAAGTTTTCATGTATTAAAGAACAAAATTCTATTCTTAAATACTCGATTTGAGAATAGATTTTAAATCTATATTTATCTGAAAAAATTTCTTTAATAGATTTAACTTCGTATCTGTCTATCATTTATTCTCCAATGCTTTTATTTCTATTGTTTGTTCTCTATTAGGTCCAACGGAGATAAATTTAATTTGTTTGATTGCATAATTTACAAATAGAATAAATACTCTAGCATTTTCTGGTAAATCTGAAAAGCTTTTACAATTTGTAATATCTTCTTCCCAACCTTCAAAATTCCACCAATCCCCAAAAGTATCTAATACTGCTATTGTTTTCAATCCAGTTAAAACATCTAATTTAACAATAGCTAATTCTGTAAAGTTGTTTAATTCTTGTGCGCGTTTTAACGCTTTTAAATCTAACCAACCTACACGTCTAATTCTACCTGTATTAGTTCCAACTTCTTTTCCAATTGATTGAAGATGTTCTTTTACTGGTCCATCTAAAATTTCTGTAGGAAAATCTCCATTTCCTACTCTAGTTACATAAGGTTTGAAAACACCTATGTTTCTTTTAATTTGAAGATCTCCAATTCCCATGACGTATGGAATAGCAGAAGCAAGACAAGGTGTACTAGTACAATATGGATAAGTTCCATGATTGATGTCTAACATAGTACCTTGAGCGCCTTCAAATATTACATTTTTAGCATTTTTAATTATATCGATGATTAATTCACGCTTTAATAACACTACGTTTTTGAATTCCATTAGTGATATTAATTTCTTTGTTTCATTTATATTTTCGTCAAAATATTGTTCATCAATATGATGTAATTTAAAATAAGTTTGTATTTTATTTTTCTCATCATGATTCATTACATCTTGAATAGTAATTGCAGTACGACTTACAAATGATGCTGTTGCTGGTCCAATACCGCTTTTAGTAGTACCAATATTTAAAATAGCATCATTTAATTGATCTTGCATTTTATGCATAGGTAAAATTAAAGAGCAATTCGTATCTACAATAATAGTCGGAGTAAAACCTTCTTCTTTTAGATAACTTATTTCTTCGATTAATTTACCTAAATCAATTAAACAATTTCCTGTAATCATTACTTCTTCTGAGCGTAATGCACCAGAAGGAATTAGTTTTAATTTGTACTGTTTTCCTTCTACTTGAATAGTGTGCCCTGCATTTGGACCGCCAGACCATCTAACTACCAATGTGTCGCTAGTAGAAAGATAATCTGTAATTTTACCTTTACCTTCGTCACCAAATTGTGCACCTGTGATTGATATCATCTATCATCTTCTTTCCACTTGTTTAACGGGCAAGTAGTTTTTTTTATAAAAGCTTTAATAATTACATTACATCCACATTCTTCACACAAGTAATTGTCTGAATTAAATTTGATGCATGTTAAACATTCTTTTATTCTTTTTTTATACAGTTCTTTTTCTATGAATTCTTCATTCATAAAAGTTCCCAACTATCGCAATATTCAGGAGTAAATACTGTATCTGGATATTGTCTTCTTAGAGATTCTATAAACTCTTGATTTTCAGGAGCTTCTGGTAAATCAAATAGATCTAATTGTCTAGGATCCTGTCTTGTTGCTCTATTTAAATTCAAATAATAGTGAATTTTGTATTTAGTTTCTCTATTAAGATATTTTTCATCAGTATGATCTGAAAGATCAAAGAAGAAATCTTTTTTAAAATCTTTAAAAGAAACATTTAATTTACTTAAGTAATTACTCATTTAATTCTCCAGTGAATTCTAACCACCAAATCATTAATCCTGAAATGGCAAATGGCAGATATAAATACATCCATAGATTTGGATAGTTAAAAAGATAATAAGGATAAGGCGTAATCAAAGTAAATAGTGTTACCCAGAAAGATGTGCAGACTAAACATTTAGTCAATTCATACAAAAATGAGTAAATTTTTGATTCTGATTTTTTAAGATAAAATAAATATCTTATTGAATAAGTTATTTTTGATTCGACTATTATCCAAGATAATCCAAAACAAGCTAAAAAATAAACGAAAGCAAATAATAATTTTGTCATTGGTATTTTTTCTTTTTAGTATTGTCGTCTGATGTTTCAAAAAAATCTTCTAAATCATATTCTTCATCTTCATCTATTGAGGTCTCTTTTGATTTAATAATTTTATTAAAATCTTTAGAAATATTTTCATATGTTCTTTCTATAACTTCAACTGATGATTTTCTTTCTTCGAAAATCAGTTCTAAAAACCATTCTCTATCTGCTTTTGATAACGTCGCAATTTCGCGCCTATTATCAAAAATAAAACTTAAATTCTTTTTACTTAATTCTACATTTATTTCTGATATTTCTAAATCAAAATCATATAATACTTTAAACGAATCAAGTAAACTTAAATCATCTAAACTTAGTTTACATGCCTGATATAATTGATTCATTTTATCTAAATGACTATTTAAATTCTCAGTATGTATTTTTTTTATTAATTCTATAAAATAAACCTTACGTTTATTTACATCTAGCTTGAGATGAACTAATTCTTTAATTTTGTTTATCATTGTTTTTTTTCTTTTTTACTTTTAAATTTTCTGTTTGAGCCAAAATAGAATAACCACAAATATCCTTCCATGGGTCTTCACCGAAAGGATCATTATTCTGTGCAATTCTAGATAATTTGTCTAATACTCTAACAATAACATGTACATCTTTGTATGATTCTAAAGGAATACCATTTGGATATAATTCAGTTAAGATTAGAGTTGTTTTTTCAAATGCTGAACCGTAAGCAGCATTTTTAATTTGCAGTAAACTAGCAATTTCCATTGCAATTTTTTCATATGTTGCCATCTCTGGAAACGGCGCGGCATTTTTTGACATTTATAAATCCTTTGATAATTCATATTTAACAACTAAAGAATATAATAAATCAAACAACCATTCATTCTCATAATTTGGAAAGTTATCATTAAGATATTCTAAAAACTCTTTATCTTTTTCGGCCATTATATTTTTATTTTTAAAACAAATACTAAATAACATCATAACAAATCCTTTATCTCTACTTTATGTAACCTATGAGCTTCTACTTTTTGAAACACTAAATCATCAAGGATATCTTGATTATCATATCTCCTATACCAAATAGGATATAATAATTCGTAAGATATTGGCTCTCCTAATTGTTTCATTACATCAGCTGTATAAAAACTATAAATTATATACAGATTCTTTGTATCAGTAGTATTCAATTCTTTCAGAATTTTTTCTTGAATAAACTCATGTAAACTATTTAAGGAAAATGGTAAAGGTTTTACGAATCTATGTATCGTATCAAGTCCGGCCAAATACATTCTATAACAATCATATTCACTTAACATACTAGTAAATCTAATATACATTACGGACTCACTTAATTCCGAAAAACTCAAAAAGAGTAAAGGGCTCGAACTGCTGAGCCTGCGAAGCGTTTCGGTTAAATTGAAAGAAAGCTTAAAGAGCTCGAATTAGCCGAGCCTGCGAGGCAGTTCGGTTGAATTCGGAGGTGTATTAATTTTTTAATTCGATTGAATTTCGGGTCTCTTCGAATGCGTACAGAAACATCTGGAAAGGCTTTTAGGAAAGCCTTTGTTCGGATAACTACGTAATTCGGTAATTGATTCGGTATCAAACTTAGTTTCGATTGCCAATTCGGTAATTGATTCGGTATCAAACTTAGTTTCGATTGCTCGTTTTGTACTTCCCTTATACCGGATCTATATATCTATATATAACTCTCCCCTCTATATGTCAATGATTATTTTTATTTTTTTATTATTTCATTAAAGAAGCTATACTGAAGGAAATAGAATTCCTTCAGTTACCGACGTTTTTTTAAGAGCTATTCTGAAGAAATATAGGTTCTTTCAGAATAAATTGTTTTTTTAACGTCTTTACTGAAGAATTGAAATTCCTTCAGTTACCGACGTTTTTTTAAGAGCTATTCTGAAGAAATTATTAGTGCTAATAATTTCGTTATTTGTGTATTTTAAATGAGTGTTTACCCCCTAGAAAAAAAGACTTTTTTACTATGATTTTGATAGAAGTCCGATAATATCGTATTTTGTGTTTTATTTATGTTTTTGTATTAGAGATCATTAAGAATGAATGAGTGTTTACCCCCTAGAAAAGTTAATGCCCCTTGATTGTATATGTAAATTCGGGTCTCTTTGAATTTAATAGAATAAAGAATTAATTCGGATAATATAATGGATTGTTCGTTCTTTATACGTAACTATTTTATCCGATAAATGATTTGTAAAAAAAAGCCTATTCGAGAATCCTTTGTAAAAAAAAGCCTTAATAGACTTTTGCATCACTACCAGGATTTTGATAATCCAGTGATACCTTTTTCTTTCAATAGAATATAAGTTTCTTTTGAAAGTAACTCAAGTACATTGCTATTTGAACCTACGACTCTAAGTACTGTTGTATCTTCAGTATATTCATATGGCGTTACATATGGTGATACTTTAATACGTACTTCTTCATCTGTGAATTCATATTTTACATACAAGAGATTTACTTTATTATATTGTAAAGTGAATACATGTGTAATGATTTCTTTACGCGCTTGATAGTGATTATAAACGAAATCATAATTATGGTTCATGTATTGAGCCATTTCATGACTTAATGATACTGGGGCAATAATGCTATTAAAATTCATAAGAAGACCTTTCTTCAATAAAAGTTGCGGTAATCCCATCTAGTGGGACATATGAAATTTTGTAAACGTTTTCTTTAAAAGGTGGACATTCAAACGTGGATGTTATATGCCATGTCTTTTCTTCATGTGGTTCATAAACATCCAGGTTTTTTACATATTCATCTACAGAAACATTGTGAATCGGAATTGTTTTGAATTTAAAAGTAATTCTAAAATATCTGTATTGGTATTCGATAGGTAATTCGACTGCACCTTCACGCAATCTTTTTCCACTATACTGTAATATCAATATGCTATTATTCTTAATATCAAATTCAAAGTTTTCTCTATTCACTTCTAAATTTAAACCTAATTCCGAATTAATAAAATCTACTGAGTTTTGATGTCCTAAGTAAGATATCAATTCGTAAATTTGGGTTGTATTTACGAAATCAACAAGATCAATTTCTCTAACATCTAGATCACCGACTACATATCTTGGAATCATAGATAAAGAAAAAGAATTTGCTACAGGTAAGTAAAACATAAAGTTTCTTTCTTCGTATTATTATACGAATGGCTTGAGCGATATTAAAAAAATGCCTATTTCGATTCTCTTAAAGAAAATCCATACAGGCTCTACTGGGTTTTCAAATACGTCACATAAATACATAGGCGACATAATTAACAAATTCATATAAACTATAATCATCAAGGATGAAAATAGTTTACTACACAAAATATATTAGAGATTTTTCTGGATCAAAGATTCCGTTTACGATAACTTGTGAATTTGGATAATAAAACTTACACATTTCCACCGAATCTTCAGTTAAACATACAAATATATCGTCTCTGGTTGGATCGACAAATACTTCTCTAAAATGCCCGCTTACATATTCTGGAGTTACCCAGTTTAGCAAAGATATATCATTTACGAAAATATTACTAATATCCATTTATACACCTACTACCACTTTAAGGATATCAGTAAAATTCTTTACAGAAATAATCTTTAAATTATTTCTGACTATGAATGACCAAGCTGTTTCTGGACTTAGAATGCCAATACGCACTTCCTTTTGTTCTTCTAAAAATACTAAATCAATCATTATAAATACCTTTTGATCTTCAAGATTAGTTCATTAACAATTCTTTTTTGTTCCGTCTTCTCTTTTGGATACATTAGGATATTTTTTGCTCTTTCAATATAGTATTGTCCAACTGTATATACTGTCGCATCTACCTTTCTTTCAAATTCATCTACTAGAGATTTTAATTCTCTTTCTAAAACTGAAAGATCTTTATCATCGGTTTCATTGAAGAATACTTTTTTGAAATTTGATTCACTAGCAATCTTTGTTGCTTGTTGATCCAGATCTCTGAATGCACTGCTTAAATTTGTGGCTTTCCATTTATTAAATAAACCTTTGAATTGGTTATTTGTTTCTTGAATTGCCAAGCATGTTTCAATAATAAGATCGATATTTTCCAAGGTTACACGGACATAAAATTTACTGAATACTGGTTGTAAACTTACTAAATACTCAGTTAGAAGTTTTTCTGTATTCTCATTTGATTTAAATTCGATCAGTTTATTTACTAACTCTTTCATGAGTTGTCCTTTCTATGTTTACTTACATAGTAGTGAGAGAAGTAATAGGAACAGGAAGAAGTTCATTAAATGTCTATCTTCATTTTGCATCTTGATTCTGTTCGCTATTGTCTTGTTTGTCATTGTTAGGGTTTTGATTTTGAATTGATTCTTTTACTTTTTGACGAGCGAGTTCTTTCGCATCATCTATGTTTTTCTTTATCATGTTTACTGTATCAGCAGACACTAATCCAATGCAGGAAAGAAATACTAATGGTACGATGAAAAAGTACAAGAAAAATTCGAGAATATCTAAGATCGGTGTGAATTTTACTATTACACCAATGATAGCGATATACACAATTATACGAGCCCACGGATTTATATGATCCATAGATAAGTGATTACTCATTTATTCTTTCCCTTGGTGTATTTACAAATAAGATCGGCAATTTTAAATTTGAGACTTGTTTTCTTTGATCTTCTTTGATAATTGGAACAAATCCGTTTTGGTATGCGTCTTGAATCAATGATCCAAGAATAAAAAACTGAATTTCTTTTCTTGGAATTTTATTGATATCAAATTTCCACATTAGGCCACCAGGAATTTCTTGACAAAACATAGTGACTTCTTCGGTATTTTCACCTAATGGTAGGGAAAATTCTTTTCGATCACTTACAGTTGCTTTTTTATTGGATATCTTTAACATGATGCTCTATATAGACTTTTCAATTCGGAATAATCCATTACAATTTTTCCGTATGCTGAGAGGAGTTCCCCTTCGAAGTAAATCTCTGAAGGAGAGCTTCGAAGAAAAGAGATAAGATCTTTGAAATAGGCAAAATTGGATAAATTAATTTCCATTTTTTTTATTCCTTTTTATGTTGGGGTTAGGGTTAAGACCAAGTTTTATTTTGGCTTTGACTTTTTAATGTTTCAATTTCCTTCTTTAGACTTTCAATAGTTTGAAGAAGTTCATTGGATGAGGGTCTATCGTAAAAATACACATCTTTCAATTCGACACCATTGGCAACGATAAAGTTACCTAATTCGTTAAAGCTTTGCATACCATTTGGAAATGATAACATTACTTGTCTAATCATTTTTGGTTCGAGATTTGCGCTTAGTTGCTTTAGGGACAAAGATTTGGTGTAATCAACTAAACCAATTCGATTTGGTCTTCCTGATGTACCTGCGGTGAAATTTGCGTTATCTACGTTTTTGATGAATTTTTCGTTGCTCATAATGAGTCCTTTCTTTCGTACATTCTTTCTTTTTTTGTTAAACATTCATCCTTACTTGACGAGCTCGAACCGTAACTGGCTTGCCAGTTACATTTCCGGAAAAACAATCGTACAAGTGAAGAGCTCGAACCTTTAATGTGCTTGCACATTTTCCGGTCTCGTTGAATTGAGATACGGTAACCATGCGTCTTTTTTTTCGGTCTCGTTGAACTTCATTCGGATTCAATACGTTTTTTTCGGTCTCGTCAAATTTCGGTTACTAAACATCCGGATATTTTTCGGTCTTTTCGAACTCTTCCGTACAACATTCGGATATTTTTTTCGGACATATATGCGTTGGCATTAAGTTCGAAAGTATCCGAATGTACGTCTTTATTCTAAGAACTTAGAATGAATAAAGAACGTTAAGAGATAGAAAAACCTGAACTTGTGAAGATGTCGGAGTAGAGAAGATAAAAAATTAGAATTTCGAATTAAATAAAAAGGGCGGATAATTATTCTTAAATAAAAAAAAGCCTGCATGCTATATACCTATATTATCGATATTTGTGTTCGGAGAATATAAAATAAAAAAAAGCCTGTATAATATAAATACAAAATATAATATATAAATAAGAATATACGAATATTTTAAAGCACTTTAATTAGCAACAGAAGCCTTGTTCCATTAAGAATTCCAATTCCATTTCAAATTTCTTCTCTTCCCACTTGCAATGGGAAATCTTCCCAAAGAGAGGATCTACGAAACAAATGAATAGCTCGTCGCTCATATTTTTCAATTCAATTTTTGGAACCATTTCATTACGAATATTACTTGTCCATACGATACCATTTCCGCCACCATAACCTATATCATCTACGACCTTAAAGGTCCTACCTAAAAAAGTATATTTCATTTGTACCTTCTATGAAAATGGATTGCGAAATTGCAATCACTTAACGAGATCGAACATATGAGCTGGCGAATATTTTAGTTCGGAAATATTAAATAAAAAAAAGCCTATATTCCGGAAATATAAACTTTTTTAAGTAACATGCATATAATTTATTACGTTCCTATATGCCAAAACGCAAGTAAGTGAGAAATTAATCTCACTTAACGAGATCGAACAATCGAAACTTGTTTCGATTTACTCGGCTTCCGGCATCTAACATCGATAAGGAAAACTTATAAATCTACACGGAGCGAACGCGGAGCGTAGATTTATATGTTTTACCGATGTTAGATTGTATGTTCGGAGAATATAAAATAAAAAAAAGCCTATACCACCAATAAACCAGGCTTTTTACAAATTTTTAGAATGGCGAATTAGAATCTTCGTCAGATGCATTGCTAGTCCATTCGGATACACTACTATCTACTTTTCTACCACTATCACTATCCTTCAATTTACCAGGATTTCCACCACCAACACTATTAGAAATATTATCTAATTCTTTCAACATATTTTGATATATAGCAATTTTTGTTACATCATTAGCTTCTACAGCTTGTTCCAATTTAGTAAGATAATTCATTCTTCTCTGATTCACTTCAGACAACACCCCATTATTACCTTTTGAAGGTTTATTCCACACATCAATTGATTTAACAATACTGCTAATTTTGCCATCATCAAACAAGACGACAGCATTGCAAATTTTACCTAACCCTAGTTCTTTTACAACATTATATACCTTATCTAATTCTGCGCCATCACCAAATCTAATGACATCTGGAATGATATTCCCCCCATTACTCTTACGACCACTGATATGAGTGATCTTGATACCGAGAACTTCTTTTGACTCGGTTACTGGTTGTTGTTCTGACATTTTAAAACCCTTTCTTGGTTTGTTAGAAACTTTTTGTCATTGCTACAGTTGGTAAGCTTCGAGATGCGTCCATCTCTCACTTAATGAGATCGAACAACCGAAACTTGTTTCGGTTTACTTAGCTTTAAAACTAATAGGAATTGAAATAACAAATAAAAAAAAGCCTGTACGTTAATACAAACTTTTATTTAATTATTTATTACTTACTAAAAATTTATTTAAAATATCTAAAACTAAATTAATATCTTTTACCGGATAAGACCTTACGTCATCTTCCGTTAGTTCGTTACCAGTAACGACTACGTAATGCGGTCCGTAGACCGGCAATACGATAGTCGTAATTTCCAAAAATTGAAATTTGCCTTGAATGAATAATTTAATTTCCATTTTTTATTCCTTTCGGTGATGTGTTGCGAAATTGCAACTGCTTAACGAGATCGAACAATCGAAACTTGTTTCGATTTACTCGGTTTCCGGTATCTAACATCGATAAGGAAAACTTATAAATCTACACGGAGCGAACGCGGAGCGTAGATTTATATGTTTTACCGATGTTAGATTGTAAGATTCGGAGGAATAAAAAGAAATTCGGTTTCCGGCACAAGGTATCGAAGATACCTTGTAAGATTCGGAGGAAGAAAAGAAATTCGGTTTCCGGCACAAGGTATCGAAGATACCTTGTAAGATTCGGAGGAATAAAAAGAAATTCGGTTTCCGGCACAAGGTATCGAAGATACCTTGTAAGATTCGGAGGAATAAAAAGAAATTCGGTTTCCGGCACAAGGTATCGAAGATACCTTGTAAAATTCGGAGGAG
>JACCDO012254141.1_pt1 | contig 35445 bp, 29 predicted proteins | sample 7446101 | NCBI WGS metagenome assembly JACCDO01 (sample SAMN15323440, study PRJNA562643) | freshwater metagenome | isolation source: river surface water | place: USA:Blue River Watershed | collected 2017-08-16 | reverse complement strand
GGTTAGCGCGCGGGGCTCATAACTCCGAGGTCACTCGATCGAAACGGGTTGCCGGTATTTAATTCATCATATCGCATCGGTGCATCAAGGCACTGGAGCAACACCCCCCATAGCTCAGTGGTAGAGCGCCGTAAACACCGTGATTCGAGAACATGATGTGTAAACATCCGATTGAATCATGGTTATCGCATCCTAAGCCGGAGGTCACATGATCGAAACATGTTGGGGGAATATCTTTTTTATAACAAAAAATGGCTTTTATAAGTATGTAAAATAATATAGATATATACTTATATATATAATGAGTTACGGTAACATTTACAGGAAACATATAAACGAACCCTCATAGCAATTGGTTGTAAATCAATTGAAGGAAGATTGCATTGCGATGATTGATAATATTGAAGATGGAGTAAAATTAAAAATTATTTGTTTTCAATTCGAAAACTAATCTTCTCATCAAACCAGTTGCCTGACAAGTATGGCGGCATATTGTTTTTCAAATTTGATGTATTGATGCTTGTATTGGGTCCACTAGAAACGATTGAATTAATTTCCGAAGTTCCAATAGACGAGTTGTAATATTTCAAGTCAGCAATATAGCCATTGAACCCGGTATTTTGGCAAATGTAGACATCGTCATAATTTTGATTGGGGACGCCGTCTGTAAATGTTTTTCTCTCTGTTAAACGTCCATTAATATAGACATCCAGGTTATTGTTGGTTAAACGAATGACAACATTAAACCATTTATTAATCGGCATATTGTTAATTGCAATCGGTGTATTTGTAGCCACAACACAACCAGGTGTTTTTGTAGAATCCATTACAACCAAAAGCGTATTTGCACCGCTCAAGTAAAGGCCAGGGGCATTGTTCGAAAAGGGAGAACAATTGCCGCTGGTTATGGAACCGTTGCTAAAAATACCTTTGCTAAAAATATGTTGTACGTTACTTAGAGAAGACGCTGTAACTGGTTTAAGAAATATCCAAATGGACCATGTGAATTCCATTCCTTCTGATTCATTTACAGATCGAATGATTGGCATTGACGATTGTGAAGACGGATCTTGGGTAATTATAATCGACTGAGTCCCATCCGCAATCCCACTTACCAGCGTCATGTTTTGACTTGGAGCAAGCAACCAGGACAGTAGAGAAATGCAAACTCGTAAAAGAATAAAAAATAAAATAATTACTAACAATAAGAATGCTATTTTTGCAATCAGGGTATTTGACTCTAAAAAATCTTTACTTCCTGAGACATCCGACGATGAACCAAAAGAAGATGTAAATCTGGAAAAATAGGATGGCGAAGATGAAGATCCAGATGAGGAAGACGATGAATTCGAAAAAAAGCTGTTGTTATCAGATGGCGAAGATGACGATGAAAAATAAGATGGAAAACTGAAAGACATTTTCTTAACTATTATGAATTGTTATTAAATAATATTATAATGCAACAATCAAATATAATTTTATTAATTAATATATACCTAGAATATATTATATAAATTATAATTATTAATATATAATATATTTTTTATTCCTAAAATTACTTTATATTTCATATCCATTTGAACGACATCGACATCAACGTTTTCGTGTATGTTTTTTATTCCGATGAGAAGATGATTTCGACGATGACCTCAATGTTACTGATGAAAAAGTAGTCCACGGCTGTGAAATTCTGTCATGCAGGTATGGTTTCAGCGATTCCCACTGCAAATTTCGTTCACAAAATTCATCTTTGTAAAAGGGTGTGCCACAGGATGACCCCCAAATGCCCATAAATTTCAATTCGCGTGCCAAGTCGCTGGTAATGACTTTCCCATCTACAGCTCCTCGCGGTGCATATGGCTTGGGTCGATCAGCTTGTGACATGAATGCACGGTCATCCAGTTCGTAATGCGAACAAACCGTGCGTGAACATAAATTAATTTTATTCAAATACACATCATAGTGGTCTGATATTATTTTCTTTGCTACATTTTCATCAATTTCACCCTTGTGTTCACGCATGAGTTGTTCCAATCGAACACGGCGCGCACCTTGGTGTCGTCGAATGTCATCGTAGCCGCTGTTCACGCTTTCCAGATTTCGTATACGCGGGTCATATGCGGCATTAAATCCAATAAAATATCCATTTTTTGTTCTCTCTACTGGAGCATATTTCAATCCAAGTTCGATCCTCATAATTTCATTTGTATTTGTGTCACCAAAATACCACGTAGAAGCGTAATCGCCGGAATTATTTTTTGTTAAATACACAACATAGTCATCCAACGTGTTTCCGTACTGCATGGCCTGTCGAACTCTGCAACAAATTGGATCCTTATTTTCATATGCGTTGAATCCACCCAGCGTTGTTTCAGTTCCAAAAATACCGCTACTGGATGTAAAAAAATCGGTACCGCTAAATATATAACCCGGTGCACCTTGAAACATGATGCGATGACCACTTGACGGTATAATTGTTATAATTACATTAAAGTACTGGCCATCAATAAAATTATCAAACGTGTTGTGAGCACAAACAATCTTGCCATCTTTTGTATAAGAACCAACGGCAATAAAGGCAGAACAGCGGTCATCTGCACCATTCCACAATCGAGCTGGATTCCTAATTTTGCCGCCACCTTCGCCGCTTATTTTTGAAAGTTGAGAAGATCCATATGACCATGATTTTAGCCCGTCAAGACGAATGTCCAACAATTTTTCATACTTTTCATTCAACGCTTTATCATTTCGAGCTTCTAATACTTGCGACAATGACGCATACAAGTAATCTAAACTAACAAAACAGTTCCACAATATAATAAAATTGATGCTTTGACCAGACCCCTTTGCAATCCCCTCCATCTCTTCATAAAATTCTGGAAAATTCGTTTTTATTTGCGGGGTAAAAAAATCATTTGATATTTCAATAAAAGTTTCAATGGGGCGTCCATAATCTTCATACAAAGTGTATTTCAACATGACATATATGTCTTCCAACTCTTTTTTAACAAGTTGTCCGTGCGCATATCCACGAGCATGCGGAGCTCCTTTTATTGTAATGCATTTCCACCCATTTATTTCCGTTTTTAACCCATTTTTTATTTTGATGATATTGCTGTATTTATTTTTTACAGGTTTGGATTTGAATGATTTATTTTTATTATACTTTTTATTACTTATTTTATTGTTCATATTGAACTAAAAATATATTCTTTATATTAACCATATAAAATATATTTTTACTTATATTTGAAAATTATAATCCAAACTGGCTAAAATCAGACATGACGGGTTGGGGTAAATAAGAGTCGTTTTGTCCAGAATAGTTTGGAACTTTCTTACATTCAAATGCTGGTTCCGGACATCTTGCACATGGCGGACAAGGAGGGCATTTTTGTTTTTCACTTGGACATGCCATTACAGCTGGACACGCCGGACAAACAGGCGGCACCACTTGAGATTTTAATATGTACAAATCTTCATCACCAGGCGGAATTTGAGAACGCGATACATAATTCGACTTGAAATGCCTATTTCCTCCACTACCTCCTCCTCCACCTGATAAAATATTTTTATATTCAACATTTGGATATTTGTTTACATTTCCATAACTATTAATGTTGTTGTCTTCATTATCATCATCGTTGTAATCTTCTTTACTTCGATGCGGACCAATCTTCTTGTCTTTTGCAAGTTTTGAATCTGAATATTGGATTGTTTCTTGGTCTAAGTCTCGATAATAGTCACTATAGCCATCCTGATACGTTTCGCCCACGGGATCATGAGCAGGATACTTGTTTTCGTTACTATTTTCATAACCTTCGCGCATAAAACTTCCTAAACATGAAGAACCCATTAAAGCCAACATGAGTATAATAAAAATATGAACACAGTCTATTTTCATTTTTTTACCACAAGTAGTATTAAATATATATATATAATGTATAAATATATATTTATTGGGAAAAAATAATTCATACATTTGTTTTTGTTTAAATATTATTTACTCTACTATTGTTTTTATTAAAATTGAAAAAACAACTGACATGTGTAAAAAAGTAGTTTACACATTCATTCACTTCTGGAAAATAAATCATGCACATTGTCTGTTTTGATACAGAAACAACCGGTTTACCTGAAGGGCGACACATATCCATTTATGAAACAGACAAATGGCCACATATTGTTCAATTAAGTTTTATGGTATACGACACCGATAAAAAAGAAGTGATTGAAGAATATGATAAAATTATAAAAATAGAAGAACATGTTGAATTAACTCCTAAAAGTATTGAAATTCATGGAATAACAAGAGAAATCATTGAAAAATGTGGAATACCTATCGCAGAAGCATTATGCGCATTTAAACGTGCTCTTCATAATTCTCATTGCTCAATAGGTCACAACTTGTCATTCGATAAACGGCTCCTTATTGTAGAGTCCATTCGAAATAAAGGATTTGACCCGAATGACAACTCAACTATTCAATTACATTTTGGAAAAGAGTTTTGTACTATGCAGAATTCGGTGGACGTTTGTAAAATAAAAAGACTTCGAAAGGATGGAACTAGTTACTACAAGTATCCGACACTTATTGAATTACACGAACATTTATTTCAAATCAAACCTCATAATGCACACAATTCAAAAGTTGACGTTCTCATATGTCTTCGTTGTTATTGCAAATTAGCATTCAATTATGACTTGTCGAGAGAAAGTCGACAGTTTCGAAGAATGTACCGAGAATTTTGCACGATGTAAAAATACCGTCATGAGAAAGGAGGGGAGAGAATACCAGATATTTTTTTTAAAATATTTTTTAATATTTAATTATTATAAAAACATTTTTTTACTAGAATGAATAGTCACCATGATAATAATGAAATCATTGAAAACACGAATGAAATCATTGAAAACACGAATGAAATCATTGAAAACACGAATGAAATCATTGAAAACACGAATGAAATCATTGAATATAATCATAATACTAGAACTTCAATAGAAAATGCAATCATTCAATTATATGCTGATCTTGAATATAGATTGAACAATAATATAATGGAGGTGAATCATCGTGATTTTATTTACAGTTATCATATTTACATTAATATGTATGATAATGAAAGCATTGCGTATAATATTATATTACGACTATTTAATGAATATAATAGCATTTTAACAAATGTATCACAATTAAGTAACGTAAATGAAAATACTTCGCCAATGTCAATACTAGAGAAAAATAATATAAAGGTTACTGTAATTGAACAAAATCTTCATGAATGCTCAGGTTATTGTTGTTCAATATGTTTATTTGATTATAACGAACAACAAGAACAACAAGAAGAACAACAACAAGAACAACAACAAGAACAACAACAAGAACAACAACAAGAACAACAACAAGAACAACAACAAGAACAACAACAAGAACAACAACAAGAACAACAAGAAGTTATCAAAATAAATTGTAATCATATTTTTCATTTGACTTGTTTATCAAAATGGGTGAACCAAAATAAACAAACATGTCCAATATGTAGAAATAGAATGAATTAAATTAAATTATAAATTATGTACCTTTATTATTAGAGACATTTTCTTCTTCTTCTTTTAATAATATTTTTTTTAGAAGTGGAAATGAACTGCTTTTTTTATAATTAAGTGTATGAACACGATACAAATATGTAAACTCTTCAATCGGATTTATGAATATTTTTTTATTAGGATGTATACTATATACTTTTGTATTACAAGCGTATTGTCCGCATCCTGCATATAAAATATCATCATCCAAATAAATGCGATAATTTTTTATATCTGAACGGTTTAAGAATGAACGTTCTACTAAGGAATTAAATGTAACTGCTTCATGTAAATAACCCAAATCTATAAATAAATCGGCAACAGCACCGGCAAGTGATATTCCAGTTCCAAGATAATAATACTTATCAGTCGGATATTTTTTTTGAAATTCTATAATATTTTTTAAACATTCATGATATCGTTTTGTTTTATTTATACCACCTCTTAATATTGTGCCTTGAATAACAATCGTGTAAATGTCGTTCATGGAAGAAAAATCTGTTTCTTGTATACCAACAAGTATTAATTTTGGATTTTTTATATTTTGATAAAATTGTATTTTATTATATTTTTTTAAACATTTGAATCCTTCTAAAGTTGGGTTATCCGACATTTCACTGATTAGTTTTAATAAAATGTTATATGATGGAACAAATTCACTAGCAACATAGGTATGAATGTGTGAATAACTCTTTGGTTCTTTATAGATATTTGTAATAGTATTTGTAAAAAATCCTTTGATTGTTTTATTTTTCTTATTCTCATTCATTTTTTTTAATATATATATATATATATATATATATATTATTTTGTTGATCTTTTTTTTATGACGAACACATTGTGCACGTATTCACCTCTTCATCTTGATAAAATGGAAGGTTGTCATTCTTTTCATCCTCGGTTTTCACATTCGTTGAAGGTGGCTCAATTGTAAATTGCTGCGCTTGATGTTTTGGTTTTCGTCGCAAATAATAAAGTCCTGTTTTAAGCCCCTTTGACCAAGCATAAAAATGCATCGACGTGAGCAACTTGTAATTCGGCTCCTCCATCCATAAATTTAAACTCTGACTCTGACAAATAAACACCGCTCGATCCGCCGACATGTCAATCACATCTTTCATTGGTATTTCCCACACCGTTTTATACTTGTTGCGCAAATGCTCACTTAGATGCGTTAAATGTTGAATACTTCCGCGGTTGGCAATAATATTATTCTTTAACCGCTCATTCCAAAGTCCCATATCAATCAACTCTTTCATCAAATACTTGTTCATTACTATAAATTCACCTGCCATCGTTCTTCTCGTGTAAATATTACTTGTAATCGGTTCAAATGCTTCATTATTTCCAAGAATTTGTGATGTGCTTGCAGTCGGCATGGGCGCAAGCAGTAACGAATTTCGAAGCCCGTGCTCAACTATGGACGCTTTTAATTCAGCCCAATCATATCGCGTAGTTCCAGGATCGTATGCCCACATGTCAAACTGTAAAATGCCTTCGGATGCAGGTGAACCTTTAAACGTTTCATACGGTCCGTACAGTTTCGCAAGTTCCATAGATGACTCAAGTGCGGCATGATACATGGTTTCAAAAATTTGCTTATTCAGTTCTTTCGCTTCATCGCTCGCAAACGCATAATTCATCATCATAAACACGTCAGCTAGACCTTGTACCCCAATTCCAATTGGACGATGCCGAAAATTACTCTTTTTGGTCTTTTCAGTAGGATAATAATTAATATCTATAATTCGATTCAAGTTATAGGTTACAACTTTCGTTACTGCGTGTAACGCTTGAAAATCATAATAAGATTCTTTTTCTTCATCTGCAGGTTTGACAAATCTATTTAAAGCAATACTTGCCAAATTGCATACCGCAGTTTCAGTGTTATCCGAATATTGAACCACCTCACAACATAAATTCGAACTCTTAATCACACCTAAATTCTTCTGATTTGATTTCTTATTGCATGCATCTTTATACAGCAAATATGGCGTTCCAGTTTCCATTTGACTATCCAAAATCTTAAACCATAAATCTCTCGCATTCATTTTAACTTTTTCTCGTTTTTCGCTCTCATAGTGATGATACAATGAATCAAAATCATTTCCACACATCTCAGATAGACCAGGACACTCGCTTGGCGAAAACAAACACCATTCCTCATTTGCTTTTACCTTTTTCATAAATAAATCAGGAATCCACAGCGCATAAAACAGATCGCGCGCTTTTAACTCTTCGTCTCCGTGATTTTTCTTAAGCTCTAAAAAATCACAAATATCTGCATGCCACGGTTCCAAATAAATTGCAAAACTACCGTTTCGACGTCCGCCTTGGTCAACGTATCGTGCCGTGCTATTAAATACTCGCAACATGGGAACAATTCCAGTAGAAGAACCATTGGTTCCAGCAATTAAACTGCCCTTGGCTCGAATGTTGTGGATGTGAAGCCCAATCCCGCCTGCCCATTTTGAAATGTCTGCACAATCACTGAGCGTATTAAAAATTCCAGACAAACTGTCTTCTTCCATGGCAATCAAGTAACACGAACTAAGTTGTGGACGCAGCGTTCCTGCATTAAAAAGTGTTGGCGTGGCATGTGTGAAATATTTTTGTGACATCAAGTCGTATGTTTCTTTGACTCGTTTCAAATCATCCCCGTGGATACCAATTGCAACACGCAACCACATGTGTTGCGGACGTTCTATTACTTTTCCATTTATTTTCATCAAGTACGAATATTCCAGTGTCTTCAATCCAAAATACTCGATCAAGTAGTCGCGCTTATACTGTATCATCGTTTCAAACGCTTCTTTATAATTTGTAACAATTTTCATCAATTCGTGTGATACAAGGGGTGATTGAATAAAATTTCCATTTTTATTTTCATAAAGCGTTTTTATGGTTTGATAAAAAGAATCTCTCGTGTTTTTGTGAATATTTGAAACGGTAATATAACTTGCAAGTGTTATATATTCGGGATGAAGCGTGGACAAGGTTGCACATTGTTCTGCTGTTAACTCGTCAATTTTCATAGTAGGTATTCCATCATACAATTGGTCAATCACTTTAATGATCAGCGATGAATAATTAATAGAAGTAATAGCCGCCATTTTTCCCAAATTTTTTACACGATTCAAAATTTTATCAAATGCGACATTTTGAAATGTTCCATCTCTCTTTTTCACACGCATCTCTTTTTCTTCTTCCATAGTTGTCAAACTAGTTTCAATTATTTTTAAAATCGGTAATATTATTCTTCAATAAAATTTGTTTATATTTATTTCATTGAATATTAATAATTTCTTTTATTTTAAACATAATAATTAATAAAATTACATTTGAGTATAAAGAAAATTTTAATATAAAATATAAGATTAAATACACTATTAAAAATGTTAAAAGTACATCAAATTCCAAATAACAATTTTTTTATTGAGATAAAAGATGCAAAAGATGAATTGTCAAAATCAGTATCAAAAAATGATATATTAACACATTTTGAAAATATAATTACATGGCAAAATATATTTTTTATAGTGGGACTATCTGGAATATGGATTAAATATAATAAAATGAAAGTATTTTAATATATTAAATGATATTTTAATTTAAAATCATATAAAGTTATACATTATCATATTTTAGAAAACATTTACTTAAATAATAAATGTCAATAAAAGAATCGTCAATGTCACATTCATCATACATCCTTCTATTGTTTGTTATGAATAAACCATCGTGTTTGAAAACAGAATCAAATGTAAATTATCATGAACTTGTAAATGCATATAAAGAAAAAGCGGAGGCGCATAATAAAAAAGTGCGCAACTCTGAGCATGTCGATTCCGGTTTTGACTTATTCATTCCGTTTGATTATTCAGAACATGTAAATGGGTATACAGAAAATCGCATTTCAAATATAACATTTCGTGCTCCACTGGGTATAAAATGCAACATGTCACGGTTTTGTCCAACATCTAACGGGAATAAATTTGCTCCATGTGGATATTATTTGTATCCTCGTTCTAGCATTGTAAAAACGCCGTTTCGACTATCAAATTCAGTAGGAATTATCGACTCGGGATATAGAGGAGAAATTATGGCCGTTGTTGATAACATTGATTCTGCAAACAATGACACAAAAGTATGTATTTGTAAACACATGGCTCCAATGATGCGGATGTTTCAAATTTGTTCGCCAACACTTGAACCATTTTTTGTTAAAATTGTTGACAGTGAAGAAGAACTTGGATCAACCGAACGCGGAAATGGTGGATTTGGTTCTACAGGATTATAAAACATATATTTAACATTTCATTTCATTCAACATAACATATTAAAGATTTATTTATTTTACTATTTTTATTTTTACTAATAGTTTAAATGATTATATTTATAATTTTATATAAATGTAATCATTTATAATTTTATGTAAATGTAATATATACCTTTTATTTATTCATTTAATATTTATTTATATATTTAGTATTTAATATAAATGTCGGTTGCAACATTAAAGAAAAAAACATTTCGAGGAGGCAATCCGCGCGTGGATCCGATCTCCGGAATCGGACAAAACGGATTTTCTCTCAACGGATGTCTTCGCAATATCGGGGGAGTCGGACAGTTTCGAATGGTAAGCAATGTCACGCGTACCTTGTTTCGAGGAAACACGCCAGTTGGATGGGGAGGGTGCTGTGGAACTTATCCGCAATATATTGCAAATTCAGGAAACTGTTGCAAAATCAATGACTCATCCATTGTAAAACTGTCAACAAAAAATACAAAAGGAATGTTGGACGAGAAATATTTAGGAATCCTTCACGGTGCATATCCAAACACATGGGTAAAAGACGACGACAACAGTTACAGAATCACGGATACACAATCACAATATATTGAATCGCTAAGTTGGAAGGCTGGATCATGTAAATTTCAAGCAAATGCAAGTGGAAATACAACTGTCGCAGATGCAGAAGTTTGCAAATGTAATCAAGGTAAATTTTATCACATTGGTGGGAAGAAATACAGATTCTATAACCCAACCACAAAATTTGTTGGAGGGTCTACTACACAGGGCCAATACATTACTACCGGTGGTGTTGCAAAAAATAACTACTTGCCAACCCCACCATGCGCAAGACCGTTTCCTTATTCTCTAGCTCATAACGGATGTGATGTCAATTATAACACAATCGAACAAGCTGCAGGAAGGGGTTATATTGCACCGTTAATATAATCAATCAAATTTTCTACACTTGTTATTTTCTGGCATCTTCTGTATCAGGATTAGAATTTATTTTAAAATCACATTCGGAGAATATATATTGAAGTTATTCAAGCGCGTAATATACTCTATTTGGGGAATAATTAATCCTTTTTGTACTGATTTAAGCGTATTATTAAGTATATCAGCATTTTCAGTAACATCAAATACCTCCCACCCGAAAGTCCCGATATCTGTATTATAATAAGTCTCTTCGCTTTCCTTTTCGTTATATGTAATACCAAAAGTGATATTACTAAAACAACTAAAATCAAGTTGAGTAATATTATTTATATTAACACTATCGTCGAGAGTGAGAGATCGTTTGTTTACATATATTTGCATTGTCGAAAGATCACTATAATTGGGTATATACGCAAGTCCTACACATAGATTTTCCGTGGGACAACTAGGAAAACTCATTGTTAAGTTAGAGGTGTTATTAAGAGAGTTGCCAGCAAGTGATGTAACAACAGAATTTTCAGTAAATATTTGAGACGTCGCCTGTTTCATGTTAAAACTTCGCAAACTTGTTTTGTTTTTTTTATTATTCTGCATTTGTTTTATTGTTTTATTATCTTATACAAATAAATAATAAAAAAAATAATATAGAAAAAATGATTATAGTATACTAGTATACAATCAAGTAGATTTACTCACGACGGGAAGAACGACCACGGCGGGAAGTGCGACCACGACGGGAAGAACGACCGCGGCGGGAAGTGCGACCACGACCGCGACTATGAGATTTGGAATGCTTTGCCATTTTATACTTGTTGTTATATACTCTCTAAAGAAAAAAAATAAATTTAATTATAATAATTAATTATTCTATAAATTATTTGAATATTCGAATAGTATGCTAAATAACTATTTCATTTAAAATACTAAAATATCCATACAAACTAATTAAAAAATATGCCTAAATCGTTATTTAAAAATATTTAAAAATGCCTAAATCATTATTTAAAAATGCCTAAATCATTATTTAAAAATTCCTAAATCATTATTTAAAAATGCCTAAATCATTATTTAAAAATTCCTAAATCATTATTTAAAAATGCCTAAATCATATTTTAAAATACGCCTAAATCATATTTTAAAATACGCCTAAATCATTTTGATTATTTTTCACAATCATAATCAATTACCAAATCGTGTCACTATGCCAATACATTCCATCACCCTTTTTAATTTGATAAATGCTTTTAAACAAGTCTAAGCGCGCAAGCGGACAATTTGCTCGATATTTATCCAGCGGATGCGGGTTCATTTTAAGTTCAGATGGCATGGCTTCTTTCGAAACATATGATCGCCATTGGTATGCAATATACATGAACAACGTTTCAAATGACAATTTTTTAATTGGAATAATATAATTATCTATAATTTGATAGTCCCTCAAATATTCTTGAATAATTGCCAATCCAGAAATGTCTGCCAAATTCTCTCCAACCGATAAAGAGCCATCCATTTTTATTCCGTCTCTCGCCGCAAATGTTTCATATTGACGTATCACATCATCCACCTTGGACTGAAAAATTTTATGGTCATGCGGCGTCCACCAATTAAACAAGTTACCTTTATAATCATACATACTTCCCATATCATCAAGAGAGTGTGATAATTCATGTGCAACTGTGTAACCAATGTACGCCAGATTGTACTCTATTCCACGCTCATCTCCGTCTAGAAACGGTTTTTGAAGATAAGCAAGCGGTAAATAAATATTATTTTTTGTGGGATCATAGAATGCATTTACAATGTATGCTTGACTTCCAGCCAAACTGAAATACGTGCTCCAATCTACCATGGGTAAATCAATATAGTGTTTTCCCTCCGACTCAATAAGAACTTTAAGTCGCCACTCGTTGCATGCAATCATGTTTCCCCATGCATCATTATTAGAATACGTTATATCGGGATCAGAAACAAGGTAGGGCGGATGCGCCATATCCACACGTATGTGTTGCAACTTTAACAGCGCATATTTTTTTGTTTTTGGACTCATCCACTTGTTTCTTTCAATGATTCGCATAAATACAGTTCTCAAATCATATGCCAAATTACTTGCCCATTGAATGTACGCTCCGTTTGCATATTTTTTCATATATTCTTCTGTTAAAAATGTGTTGAAACAATAGGAAAGCCCGAACACCGGAAATATTTCTTGTGGTAACATAACTGTTTGTCCTCTTACAAATTTTCCAAAAAAGTTAAAATAAATTGGTCGCCATGATCGATGAAAACACATGATCTGTTTAAAAAAACAATAATAAAAATAGGTTTGCCATTTTTTAGAATTCCAGTTTTCTCTAAGAATTCCGGTAATTTTATTTAAATAATTCATGTTATCAGTAATAAAAAAACGAGGTACAGTTTTAAACCCAAGACCTTTTGTCAGTTCACTCCAGTTCAAATGATACTTTTCATGTGCTTCCTTTGCGCTAACAACATTATAACCATCTTCGGCTTCTTTCACGTCTGGATCATACGAATTCATAGTATCAACCATTTGTTTTTCAACGCGAATCACATCCTCTGGATCAAAGCCGTTGCCATCTTTTCCAAATGCTAACTCAAAAATTGTCGAAACAAACTGTTTAAATTCCTCATTGAATTTTTTTTTGTATTGTTGTTTTTCATCGCCACCGTTTCCACCATCACGATCATGATCCGTCTGATAAAGTTCGTCATCATAATAAGACAGAAACGGCGAATTTATGTGACACCGGTTGATTTGCGAATCTTTTTCGTCGGTTATAATGCTAAAAGAAATGGGACAAAATCCTGCCACGATTTCATTTCGATTCATGTAAACCAAAAGATCGGTGCATGTTTTATTTTGAAAAATGTCTTCCAGTTCTTGCTTTATTTTAGCCCAATGTCGTTCGCAAGACGTTTCGTCGGACTGCAAAAATGAATCATAGACATTTCGTATCATCTTCGATTTGTGACTTGAATTTTCCGATGTGTACGCCTTTACAATGTCAATGAGTTGGTAGTAAACTTTCTCTTGAAGTGTTCGAAAACTATCGATGCGAGTATAATATTTTTTCATTTTTTTATCTTTCATTTCTTTCAACCAGTCATAGTTTACATACGTATAAAAATCATCTTTTGGATTCACTTCTTTAGGTGCAATTGGTTTTTTAAACACATCAATAAGTTCCTTTCCAATCGTATTGTATTTTTTTGCATTTTTTTTGTACTGTTTCACCTTTCTATTTTTAAAATAATTTTTAAAATTTTCTTCAAATGAATTATTTACAGTAATGCAGCCCACTTTATCATCAATTATAATTTTATCAATTTTACCACTTTTCTCTTTATGATATTCATTACCTTTACTTGTTTTCATTATGTGTGTCTTCTTTCTATTTTTTCTCGTTTTATTCATTATTATATCTACTGTTATATCTCCTATTATATATAAAGAAATAAAAACTAAAATATTTATTATTATTTTTCTCCTACATTTTCTCGTTTATTTACTATTCGTAAAAATAATTCAGCATACGTCATCCCCCTATTAATATATTGTATTCGTTTTTTCTCATCAGAACACAAATCAAACCAACTTGTATACTCGATTGTTTCACCTACACACGACACCTCATTTTTTATGTTGACGTATGATTTTTCATTTTCCAATTTTCGTATCATTTGTTTAACACATATTTTCAAAAAATCAACAAGTGATGAATCTCCGTCTATTGTTTCATGATGTTTCTCCCACATGTTTCTGAATCCAAGAATTTCGTCAGGATCGCATTGTTGATCTTCTATACAAATATTTACGGGGTAATTACACATGACTCCGCCATCTATATAGCAGCAAACACGCTTACCTTCTTCAACACGCCCTTCTTCTTTTTTATTTAATTCTGTTTCAATAAAAACTTTTGGAGAGAAAAGAACCGGAAATGCGCAGCTCATTTTTATTGCATCCATAACTTTAAGCGACGGATGCGTTTTATAACTCAAATTTACACGTTGAAATGTATTTAATTCAACTGTGATAATATGTATTTCTTTTTTATTAAAACGATACAATTCATCCAGCGTGACATCCAGTGTCAACTCTTTTGCTAAAAGTAGGGGCTTCATAATAATATCAAAAAAATCACCCGACATAATTCCTTTATTTGTATAAACATCCAACACATCATTAAATGTTGAATTTTTTTGTAGTATTTCATCCCATGGACACTTTATAATATATTTATCAAGCGTTTCCCAGTCATATTGAAGTGAGAGAATTACACCAAATAATGCACCAATCGATGTTCCATAGATTGATTCAATATCGTTCATATTCCAAAATTGTTGTTGTTCAAGATACTTTGCTGCGCCGTATGATAAAAGTCCGGTAGGACCACCACCGCTTATTACAATGTGTTTGATTGTCATTTGAGCTTTTATTTAGTTTAGTTTTTTATATATATTTTTTATTTGAATACAAATATAGTTATAGTTGTCTCTTTCTCTCTACATTCATTTATTGGATTTTTTTAATATATTTTTATCTATGAATTAAAATATACACTAGCGAAAAAAAGAATATTTAAAATATAAAACAATAAATAAATAAACTATGGACAATTTATTTTACTCACGCGATGAAGAAGATGAAGATGTTGAAAATGTGCGAAAAATAAATTTAGATGAATTATATGACAAGAAAAAAGAAAAAGATTTACAAAAATTGCAAATATTTAACCGTATTTTAAATCGAATTCATGAAAAAATTAAAATGACATCCAGACAAAAATTAAATAGTAGTTTTTGCTGGTACGTTGTCCCGGAAGTCATGTTGGGATACGTGAATTATGATCGCGCCATGTGCATTTCGTACGTGCTCGCAAAACTGGAAGAAAACGATTTTCAAGTGCGATACACACACCCAAATCTTATCTTTATAAGCTGGGGGCATTATATTCCCACCTATGTGAGAAACGAGTTTAAGAAGAAAACAGGAATCGCAATTGATGAACATGGAAATCGTAAAGATGAAAACACCACAGATGGAACCGACGGTGGTGGCGGAATTCGTCTCATTACCAATTCAGGTTCCAGTTCTGATAATGGCAACCTTGATCATGCCTTATTAAACCGAAATAAATCCATGACGGGAACCAATGGAAATGTTATTATTAAAAAGGAATACAAACCAATTAACAGTTATAAACCGACAGGAAATTTGATATACAGTAACGATTTCTTGAAAAAAATTGACGAGAAAATAAATAAATAATGGATTATATTTAAATAAATCATTTAATTAAATATAAAATTGAAATTTATATAAAAGAATAAAGAATACTAAAACACCAAAAACCAAAAAAAACAAACCATCAAGCCAACAATGCCGAAGAGAACAACAAAAATGAACACGAAACATCTTTGTCCTAATAAAGAAGATAAAGAACAACATGATAATAAACGATGCATTCTGATTTGGAGTCGCGGAGAATACGGTCTCACGATTCTCACGATGAAAAATGCAAAAGGGTCTGAATTATATGAGAAACCTATATTTTACATTCCGTTAAGAATATTTATGCGATGTGGCGCATTTTGGTCGGCACTCCATTTGTCAACAATATTTTGGGAACCAAAACCTTATAACATAGAACGATCATTTCAAGAAACGGAAAGAATAAAAGGTGCGTATCTCATCGAATTTGCACCCGATATAGCGCCAATTTGTAAGGGATGGGCCAAACAATGCATCGATAAATTACACGATTGGCCTCGCGATCCAGAAGCAGAGGAAGCGTTTGTTGAAATTATTGTGTTTCAGGATTCTCTCAAAGATAAAATCATGGATGCAGTTCAAAGACACGGATTACAAGTCAAGTTTTCTGAGACGGTTAAACATGGCATTTTCAATGTTTTTGAATCTTAAAGTATAAAACACATATAATAATAAAATAAAATATAACCCAATATTATAACAAATAAAAAATAAATTTAGAAAAAAATGCCATACACGCTTCGAAAACAAAAAAATAAAGGATACAAAGTATGCAAAAAAGGAACGCGTAAATGCTTTTCTAAACGTCCACTCACCAAACGCATGGCAAAACGTCAAATGCGTGCATTATATTTACACGAGCGAATGAATGAAATCAAGAAATAATACTTATAATTTTTTTATCTTAAAAAATAAAAAATATAAAAAAAATTGAAAATGTCGTATAGTATTTGTATAACGAATAAATATAAATACTGATAAAAATAATTCAACATGCGTATTATTTTTACCTTTATCAAAATGATTACCATGTTAGGAATATGTATACATCTTTCATTAATTCACTTGCTGGTTCAATCGAGGAGAGAAATGTATGAAACAAATGAAATAATAAATGAAAAATCTTACTGTAGTGTTTCTGATGACTATTTTAGTGACTACTATCTTTTACTTTGTGCATTTGTATTTGCAACAATGCTGTTTGTTTACATGTTTACTCTTCTTCATACGTTTGAATATGACCAATTTGACTGGAAAGAGTATAGTTTATTTGAACTTGTTGAAAATTATTACATTCAGCGCGACTCTAATAAAATTTACATTCAACGCACTATTTATATGATAAAAATCAGTTTTGCATTTATCGGATATGTCTCTGTAAAAAATGTGTTTCATTATTTTACAATGAATGAAGACAATAACCATTGCGAAATAATGTATGAGTTTATGGGATTCGGATTTATACCATATATATTCATGAGTATTACGAGTTATTATAATTTCTTCGTCGGAGTCATACTACTTATTGCAACAATTTTCGCACCAAGAAAAATGTTTTATTATTTTGATCGAATTATTGAAAACAGAAAAAAAATACGCCACAATAATAATAATGATAAAAAGGATGTAAAAATATTCATAGGTTCCGTTCCAGAATGTTGTGTATGTTATGAAGAAGATTGTTCAATTAATGCATGTGGACATCTTATTTGCAGCACATGCGTTTCAAAATTAATAAATGTAAAATGTCCTCTTTGTACGTCGTCAATACATATTATTCAGTCTTATAAAGATTATAAAAAAACAAATCATTTACATGAATGAAAAATAAAAATGCAATTTTTATATAAAAATTGAATATTTTATATTTTTTTTTTCAGTATATAATTCCATCCATCCCTTTTATCATAATCATGGCTTATCCTCGAAGTGACATTCGTTCCATATTCAATAATGTAAGACCAGTTACAACATCCACGAGCACGAGCACGAGCATAAGTACGACGACCACAATAACTGAAAAAAAAGAAAAAAAACAACCTACAGCTGCGGCTGCGAAAAAGGCTGAAAAAAAAACAGAAATTGATTACCTGTGTGACGCGTATTGTAAAATTATAAAAAGCAAAGAACCGCTCGACAAGGATAAAATGAAAGAACTGTTAACACGCATCGTGGAACATTTCAAAATACGACCTAAAAAATTATACCGCTATTTTCACTATATAAAGTATAATGCAGGAAAAAAAACAACACTGACATTAGAGTTATTATTACAAAATCCATTTGAATTTATTTCATTTCATAATCAATTCATTTCATACAAGGATGCGATGAATATTTGCCAAGAAAATGGCGCTTTTCCAGAATTGAATGTTCGAGTTAAAGCATGGGTATATGACTACTTCATCGGAAAGCAAAACAAGTATTACATTTCCGAAACAGACTCATGTAAACTATTACAAGAATTTTCGAGCGAATTTATAAAAGAAAAAATGCAAGCTGAGAATATATTATTTAAAATAGTGACTGAAATGAAATTTGGGCAAAAACTATATTTCACGACGCGCGAATTCATAGAACATGAAAAAATGATTGGAGACATGGTTATGGATTTGTTTTACCATCATCACGATGAAAAAGGTGTTGAAGAAACAGATGCCGCTGATCTCGCTGCCGCTGCAAATCGAGAAAAAGAAATAGAAGAACATATTAAACACTTTATCAGAAAATACAAGGGTGATGAATTTCAGTTTGAACCAGAGCAGTTACAAGCAATTCGCAAGGGATGTGCGTTACAAAGCGGGGAACTATTAAATATTACGGGTCCACCGGGAACCGGCAAGTCCACTATTGTAAATTGCATTATAAATTATAAGTTGGAACGAAATTTTGATATCGCAATTATGGCTCCAACAGGACTTGCGCAAAAAAATCTAAAAAATTCGTGTAAATATGATGCAATGCATGATAAAAATAAAAAAATTATATTTTCAACACTGCACAGAGCAATCAATTTCACATTTGTTCAACAAAAACAAAAAGATGATTCTAACTCCTCCACGTTTGAACCATTTGAACCCGACATATTGATTGTCGATGAAGCCACTATGATCGACTTGGATCTGTTCTATAAATTGTTGAAAGCTTGTAAACAATTCAATACTTCGCTCATTTTAATTGGAGATGTAAACCAGTTACCACCAATCGGTCCCGGAATACCATTTGAATCCATTATCAACTCAAAACGATTTGATACAATAAAATTGAGAAATATAAAACGGCAAGATGGTAACCTAAGAGAAATTATTGAAAAATTAAATATGCCAAATGGAGTTAATTCAAGCGATTTTGATGGCGAATGCTCCATATTTATCGAGGCAAAAACGTCCGAACAAATTGAAAAAGCAGTTACGGATATATATCATCGTGAAATGACCCGTGATCAAAATGTTGAAATTCATACCATGTGTGCTCAAAGAGAAAGAGGAGGCGGCGTGTTTCATTTGAATTCTGTTATTCAGACTTTAAAAAATGGTAAAAGCGCAGAACTTTTTGTAAAAAAATACGATAGTGGATACCAACATCGGTTTTACGAAGGCGACCTCGTTATGCGAACTGAAAATGATTATAAAGATGAAAACAATGTTCGCGTAAACGGTGATGTTGGAACCATTCATGAATCAAAAGTGAAGACAAAAAAATTTGGGAAAGATGTTTTTGAATATCGATACACAATAAAATATTTCGGTGGAAATGAAGGTGAATCCAATGAAGAAATAAATTTGAGTGTGGAAGATGTACGCGAGGCATTTGTACCATTTTATGCAAGCACCGTGCACAAAATGCAGGGACTTCAAAAATCGGTCATTGTATTCATTGTTTCACCAGAACATTCGTTCTGTTTGACTAACGAAAACTCAAAAAAAATAGTGTACACTGCAATATCAAGGTGCAAAGCTAACTTTTATGTCGTGGGTGATAAACCTTTATTTGTAAGATCACAACAATTTAAATGGACTAATATATATCCTACACAATTCATGAAGGAATTTAACAAAAAGTACTTTTGAATACATATACATATCTACATAAAAATGGAATAAAATATAAGTTAATTATATAAGTTAATTATATAAGTTAATTATATAAGTTAATTATATATTATAAATTAAAATAGTAGAAATATTATCGATATCGAAATGTTTATTTATTTAATTTATATCATATTTTTTTTTTACTCTATTAAATTTATTTCTTTTTTTTATAAAAATTTGAGTATTGATAACATAATAAACAACACTTATATTTATAACTTGAGCTTTGAAGATGGATCTGTTGATAGAAACATAATGAATTTTAATAGTGATGATGTATTATTATGTATTACAACTGGGGGAGATAATATATTGAACTACTTGATTGATGATGTTAAAAAAATACACACTGCTGACATTAATATACATCAAAATTATTTATTAGAAACGAAAATGAGTATGATGAAAGTATTAACAAGAGATGAGTTTTTTAAAGTAATTAATTCAAGAAATAAAAATAGTGAAGGATATCAGGTATTTTTAGACAAATTTGAACAAATAAAAGAAAATATATCATCAGAAAATGGAAAGAAATGGTTAGATAAAAATAAAAGTGAGTTTTCACATTTTATCGAATCAGGATCGGTAAAATATTTTACAAAGTTCATGAATTTTATTTTATGGTTTTATGGAATCGGTGGAATATTTCAATGTAATTCAATTCAAGAACAAGTCCAGTTTTATCATAAAAATGATATTGAAATTAAGTTTAAAAAAATTGCAAATATTTTATGTAACTCATTCATATTATTTTTTGTAACTACATTTGGTGTTCCTAAAAAACAATTTGATTTACTTGGAAATTATCATCATTTTATATGTGACCTTGTTAAATATTTAATATTTAATTGTGAGTTAAAAAAAAATTATTTTTATTATCCATACTGCAGTGGTAGTTTCAGCGAAGATTGTTGTCCAGATTATTTAAAAGAAGAAAATTATTCAAAAGTTAAGGATAGACTAGATAGAATTCTAATTCATACAGACTTTATTGATAATGTATGTATAAAGGCATCAGAAAATGGTGATACTATCACTAAAGCCATTCTTTTAGATCACATGGATTGGTTAGAAGAAAATGAAATTATAAGGGAATGGGATATTTATAAAAAATATTGTCATAAAGATTGCATATATTTATGGAGAAGTGCATCTAAAAAAAAATACATTGGATGTTTAACTGAATTGGACTATATTCAGCATTATGTTTTAGATCATAAAAAAGAAAAAATTGTAAGAGATCATGATAAATTCTTCGACAGAGTCGGCACATATTATTCAACTTGTTTGGCCAAAATACATCAAAATAATATCATGATGAAACCAATATATCCTGTTTATAAATTAAAATATAATAATGAGTAAATTAGAATACGAACGATAATATCATGTTTAATAAATTTAAAAATACAAAATTAGAAAAAAGGAATTATAAATATATAAAGATAAATGATAATCATAATTACGCGTATAATCTTATTTATTTTTATTAAAGGATATATTAATTATACACTCGTATTTTGAATTATCTCTCTATCTCTCTATAACTTAACCTTTATAAAGTATATAAATATTTAAATGACAACAGAGTCCTCTGCTGTTTTATCACAATTCTTACATTCAAAAATTGTTTGTAATAAAGAAAATGTTGTTCTTCTCAAGGAAGAAAATAGAGAGAATTGTATTAATAATAACAATAAATATAGAATCATATTTAACGTTCATAATTCAAATTTTCCAATTCATTCCATTGTCGGATTAAAACTTTACACGCTATTATATGAATTAAATCGCGACATCATCAACACATTCAAGATTATAAATGAAACAGAAACAACCCTCGAATCTGTGACATTATTTAAACCATTTGGAAAAGACTTTGGAATTGCTCCAAAAGCCATGCATACTGTCTCCATTATGAAGCTTGAACCGGATGTTTGTACATTTAATGGCATAGATGTCCAACCTAATAATGCAGTTGAATCACATATTCCAAAAAAATACGACCGTATTCAGTCAACACAATCTAAATTAATTATTTATTTTCTATCTGCACATGACTTGCAATTTGATTTTACATTTGAATTATCGGATGAAGACGATGATGAAGAAAATTCAAGTACTCCTGTATATATGGAAAACTCTGTTGCACTAATGATAAAAAAAATGTTTTGCAGATTAAAATTGTTTACAGAGAGAATGGCATAATAATTGAATCGCTTAATATATAAAACAAAAAAAGTATAAAAAGTAAAAAAAAAATATAAATATATTAAACAAATAAAATATTTATATTAAAAACTATTTTAACATTTCACTGTCAAATATATAAATAGTGATACTACCACTTAATACATATAAATATGAATAACGCTATTAAAAACGTATATAATGCAATTGGCTCGTATTGTTCGTCTCTTTATATTTTAACAACAGAAACACTTAGATACAAATGTAACTATTACACATATAGTGAATATATAAAAAGCCTGGCTCTCAAATTTTCGAGAGAAAATATATTTTTTATTAAACTGTTTCAAGCCGTATGCACAACAAGCCATCCGCTTTTAACGGATGATGTTTTACAATACTTGAATACATTTACAGATAATGCGCCATACACTAGCTCGGAAATAGACATTGATTCGCTGGAACGATTGACGCAAGAGTATTCTATTGAAATAAAAAGACCGTTTGTTCCAATTAAATCAGGTACAATTTCACTGATATTTGAAGGGACGTTAAAATCGGAGCAAGGAGATGGACGAGAATCTGTAATTATAAAGTGCAAACGGATTGGAATTGATGATAAAATTAAAGTTGCAATTCATAATATGAATCATTTGATTTCATTTACAAAAATTGTTCCACATGTAAAAAATTTAAATGTTTATGATATTTATAATGAAAATAAACAAAGTATAATTGATCAACTTTCTTTTCAAAAAGAAGTGCAAAATATCGAACTGTTCTATTCAAAATGGAATAAGCCGGGACTCGATTACATTAAAATACCAAAAGTTTATTCTAATATTACAAACCAAATTCCGAATATTATTGTCATGGAGCGCATTATAGGAGACACAATATATAATATTTGTCTAGAAGACAAAGATTGTTATGCGAAAATATTGGCCAAATTTAATTTTAAGAGCGTTTTTTATGATTCCTTATATCACGGAGACATTCATCCTGGAAATGTGTTTTTTATAAAAGAATTAAAAGTCAAATCAACTGCGTCTATTGATGACGAGGAAGACAGCGAAGATTTTGACAGTGATGATGGAAAAGACAAAGATCAAAACTATAATTATAAAATTGGCGTAATTGATTTCGGAATTGTTGGAAAAATATCGAGAAAAATGCAAAATACGATATTTCATCTATTTAAAGGTTTATATGAAAAAAAACATGAATCTGTGGCACAATGTATTATCAATGATTTGGTTGAACCAAAAGATAAATTAACCCCTGAAAAAAAAAGCGAACTGATTGATATTATATCAAAATATTCTGAAGATCATTTCGGAAAAGAAACACATCGATTTTTAGATGCAGAAGATATTATAAAAATAAATAAAATTTTATATGAATTCGGACTAGAATTTTCAAAAGATTTTTGTAAGATTGAGTTATCATTTGCCATTTCAGACAGTGTGTGTAAACTTTTAACGAACAAGACAACATATATAGATCAACTTTTAACCATATTCTCAAAATATTCTTGAAAAAAAATAATGTATATTCTTCCAGCATGTAATACATTATTTCCAGTTTTACTTTAATTTGCGTATTAGTTATTTCTACTTGTTTTATTTCGTCGTTTCACAGATATTTTTGATTTATATTTTTTATAAAATGTTTTTTTTCGTTTTTTCAATATTTTATTAAGTCCGCCTCCTGCGGCTGCAGCATTTTCTGATGTCATAATTTTGGATTTTATTTCATTTGTTTTCTCTTCAATTTGTTTTAGTTGTTCTAATAGAGCTAATTTTATGGGATCTTCTTGTTCTTCTTTTTTTGTTTCAGTAACTTTTTCTTGTTGAACTTCTTGCTGCACATCACCTGTGCTTGCATTTGCAGCATCTGTCACTTGTTGTTGAACTTCTTGCTGCGCATCACCTGTGCTTGCATTTGCAGCATCTGTCACTTGTTGAACTTCTTGCTGCACATCACCTGTGCTTGCATTTGCAGCATCTGTCACTTGTTGTTGAACTTCTGGCTGCACATCACCTGTGCTTGCATTTGCAGCATCTGTCACTTCTTGTTGGACTTCTGGCTGCACATCACCTGTGCTTGCATTTGCAGAATCAGTCACTTCTTGTTGGACTTCTGGCTGCACATCACCTGTGCTTGCATTTGCAGAATCAGTCACTTCTTGTTGGACTTCTGGCTGCACATTTAAAATGGCATCTGTCGCCGCTGAATTTTCTTGTACTTCATTCTGCATTGGTAATATAGGCGTCGTCGCCAATGCATCTACTTGTTGTTCTTGTTGTTGTTGTTGTATTTCTTTAACTTGTGATGCTTGTGATGCTGGTTCTACTACTACTGTCGATGGCGACAATGGCTCCTCGGATTGTTTTTGTAAATATTTTCGATAAGGTATGGGAGGAGATATTGCTCCTCCAAGAGACTGTATATATTTTAATTTTCTTCGTGTAGCATTTTTTTTTGATTTTTTATTTTTTTTTCTATTTTTAACATTTTTTACCGTGGTTGAATCCATTGTCACTGTCACCGATGTTTAATCTCTATATATTTCTTATATAATAATATTTTTATTATGTATTATTTTTACTAAATAAGTTTGCTAAACTTTAAAATCATAAAAAAATACATTTAAATATTTGATAATAAAATATTAACTATTTAAAGGTTATGCATATTATTTATGTATATTGTTAAATTTTCAAGACATTATAGATTGTATGACAGAGCCTGGTAATGTATTAACAATTAAAACCGTTCAAATTGCTCCATTTCGAACGTTAATGACAGCTCTAAAAGATATTCTCCTCGAAACAAACATTACGTTTCAAAAGGATGGCATTCGAATCATTAATATGGATAAGTCACACACCATGTTGGCACATTTACACCTTCTTGCAGAAAATTTTGAAATGTACGAGTGTAAAAAAGATAAAATTATAATAGGCGTAAACATGTTTCATTTGTTCAAGTTGATTAATTCAATTGATAATGACGACACGCTGACTATTTACATTGAAAACAAGGACTATAATGACGGTGTTGTTTCCTATCTCGGACTTAAATTCGAAAATGGAGACATTAAACAATGTAAAACGCAAAAGTTGCGACTTATTGAACCTGATCCAGAAGAATTGGTCGAACCCAATGTTGTATTTTCATCCGTAATTAACTTGCCGTCATCCGATTTTCAAAAGATTATTCGTGATTTGTCTTGTATATCAGAAAAATTAGAAATAAAATCGGTTGGAAATGAACTTATTTTTCGTTGTTCTGGACAGTTTGCGACGGCAGAAGTTCGTCGTGTCGAATCCGACGAAAGTATGAAATTTATTCATAAGCAAAATTCAAATAAAATTATTCAAGGAGAATTCTCTCTAAAAAATTTAGGATACTTTATTAAATGCACAAATCTATGTAGTCAAATAGAAATGTACTTGGAAAATGATTTACCGCTAGTTATAAAATACTATGTTGCGTCTTTGGGTGAAATCAAACTATGTTTGTGTCCTCTTCCATCTTCTTAATTTTATTATTCAGAATATTGTCTTATAATAAAATTAAAATACTTACCGGTCGTATTTCCATTTGCCTGTCATTCGTCTATCGTTTCTTCATTTTGATAGTCGTGCGATTCTGCACCATTTGTATTTATTGCTGTTTGTACTTCATCCGTATTTACAATTTCGATTCCTAAATACTTGTTTAAATAACGATAAATTCTTGAAATATCAAGTTTTCCAATATCATAACTGTTAAGCATTTCATAAATTTGTTCTTCATTATATTTATACTTTTTCTTTAGATCAAAAAAGAAAGAAAACATGTCTTTTTGATCCATTTCAAGACACTGACATAAATGTTGTATAAACAATGAGTTGTTATATTCGGTGCTATACTTTGTTAACACTTTTGTAAATCGAATATCATTTAAATTGCATTTATATTTTTTTTTAAATGGTTCATATTCGTGATATAACTTGTTGTTGTAAAATGTTTTAATTAAAGAACTCATTTCATTGAACTGCCATATTTGTTTTTGAAACGTAACTCTGTCAACGTAGTCTGCGTAACATATGTTATCGAGAACATTTTTATAGAAGCATATAGCATCTCTACTTTTATACTTTGATATGACATCAATTATATTTTCATGCCATAAAAGTCCAACCGTTGTTCGATCTGTTTCATTTAACAGTGTATTATGTTCATTAAATAAATAATTGAAATCAAATAATTTTTTTGTGATTTGTTTATTATTTTCATTGTACGTTTTAGGCTCAAATATCATTTTTATAATGCTTATATTTAAAATATTATTGGTTACTTTTGTATTACAAGTAGTGGAATGACTAACATCTTCGCACACATCTTGCTTGTAAATATTATAAATTGTGCCAACTTTTCTTAAATCGCCTTGTGTAAACGTAATTATACTTTGAACAAGTTCTTCATCAAGCGTTGGCATTAATTTTCGAATAATTTGATTCATTTGACAAGTCGTTGGCGTTTTTAACTCAAATGTATGACAAACTTTAATCAACTCTTTTATCTTTTTATCTGTGTGATAGTTTCCAATGCATATAATTGGATTCACAGACGACTCTTCCATTTTTTGTTTTTTTGTTTTTTTTGGTCGAATAAGATGTATCAAGTGTGTTATTCCCCCTTTGTCGCCATTATTCATTCCATCCACTTCATCCATGACAATCACTATCTTTTTAACTTTTCTTTCAAACATGGACATGATATTTTGATTTGACATGTTGTGTTTGGCAATGGTTTCAATAATTGATTTATTTCGAATATCGCCTGCATCGTACATAATTGCATCATATCCCAACATTTTTAATACTGAAATTACAAACTCCGTCTTTCCGGAACCTGGATTACCATAAATGTAAAATCCCTTTTTTATTTGATTGTCACTACATTTTGAGTTGTCAATGTCTTGAAGAATATTTTTTATTTTTTCAACAATCCATTCTCGGTCTAATATTTTATTCAAATTTAAATGCTCCATTTTTTTAAAAAACAATACAATACAATATTATATATAACGTTTTTTAATTTTAATAACTTTTATAATTATATACAATAATTTAAATTATATTACATTACAATAACAAATAAATATAAAAAATAAAATATTAATTTAATTTAACTATATGGAAAGACAAACGGTTATTCTACCATTATTTTGTGGAGATATTATTATCCATTTTGTATTAAATATAAATGAACCTCTTTATCTGGTACCTATGGTACCTATAATAAATCCTACTCCAAGGCCAAAATATTATGGAGAGTTAGTTATGTATCGGATGCCGCCACGCGACAATCCCAATCCTCCCACTTTATTGAAACGTTACAATTTTGCTGATAATTTTATTCAAATAGATCCAGAGTTGAGAAGAATAACCGCAAAAAACTTTATTGAATTTTTAGAACGTATAATATCAATTCTTGAACGTATTATATACAATAATGAAAATCCCTGGTTAATGTTAGTCACACCAACATCAGAGTCTCAATCACATCCTTATTACGTAAATTTAAAGACGAACCAAACTTTCTGGAACCTTGAAGGTCAAGATCGTAGAATTCATCCTTGGACGAATCACGCGGACCCTCATGGACGTTCTTATTATGTAAATAGTTTAATGAATGAAACTGTATGGTCCATACAATATCAGGGAGAAGAAGAACCGTATCTAAATACTGTATTAAAACAAATCATAAAATGTTTACGTGATATAAATTCAAATCCTGATCCAACTCAATTACAAATGGTTCGATTGATTCGAGAAACTAAAATAAGGTATAGAGAAGAAAAAATATTGAATAAAAAAATAACTCGTGTATTTATTATTGCTGGACACAGTATGTGTGGTAGGAGAAAATTTGAAATAAAAGATCCTCGTATGTGTGTTATGACATTATCTAAACTGAATGATTTATTAATTGTATCACCATTAGGGATTTCTATATTTTTTTCTAATATCCTGCAAACATTACAAAATCCAAATTCTAATATAAGATCATTTATGGATGTTGCAAGATTCATTCGAGACAAAAAAATCGAACATGCAACAAAAGATCAAAAAGATTCTATTCGAGTAAGGTGTAATGACGGAAATTTAAAAACTACCTTTACTGATCAAATTTTTTTTGGATCATCAAAAGAAAAATATTTTCTAAAAGAAGGCGTTTTCATGTTAACTAGAGAAGATGTGTCTCCTCAAGATATTTCGATGCAAATCTTAACACCAAATCCTATGAAACATTTATACACAGAAACAACAGAATTTCAAAAAAGAATTATTGGTTTTGAGTCACAGTTTCCAGAGTCAAGTTTTGACGATTTAAAAAAACATTTTGAAAGTGAATCAACGATTTTTGAACAAGAATGGAGAAATCTCCAAAGACAGCGTATGTTATTTTGCATTTCTTTAAATTACAGTGAAAAAATTATTCATACGGTTGTCGATGGTCTATGCAGAGGAATAGATGTAATGGAATTGCAACATTATTATGACTGCATTATAGAATGGGAAAATAAAAATAATAAATGTGCATTCGACTATTTTGAGGATAACGAGGGAGGAATTATAGAATTTATGAATAAATATTCGATTTCCACCGATAAAAAAATGGAAGGAAAATTAATGTTATTGAGCTATGTTAGAAAACAACAGGTAGACTACAACATGACAAAACGAATGAAAAAAAAACTAAAAACATCACAATATACTGATTTTCAAAAAATCCCATCATCATATGAAAGAAAAAGCTGTGACGAAATTTTACAAAAAATACATGCAGATTATCCTGAAGAAAATAAATTGGTTATATTTCATGGATGTCGTACTATTGATGATGAAGAAGGAGACCCGTATCATAGTGAAAATGAAGAAGGTGGATTTGTTGACACAGGAGGAGGGGCAAAGCGTAATTATAAAAACAAAAGAAAAAATACGAGTAAAAAAAATAAAAAAATCAATAAAAATAAAAATAAAAAGAAAAATTCAATTCGAATAAAGAAATAATAAATAAATAAAAAAAGTAGCATCATTTTTCATTTTTTTATAAAATAAAAATTGATTTTGAAATGAATACATTTCATAATCTCATATAAAAGCATTTATTTATAAGTTTATATTCATAAATGCAGTCAGCTTTCAAAGATCAAGCAGGTAAACGAAAGATTATAATCAAAAAAAAAACAACTGAATCATCTTCACTGTCATTTCGTCTGTTTGATTTCAATATTTATGATCAAAATGTTGAGGTGACTGAATCCGTAGAAGAGGATAAACAGGTATTCCCCAATCAAAACAAAAAAATGGTTATTCAAATGTTTGGAATCAATGAGTCAGGAGAAACATGCGCCTTATTTGTAGAGGATATGTGTCCATTCTTCTATGTTTTGGTGCCTGATCAGTGGAATGACTACACGAAAAAGAATTTTGTTATTTCAATTAGTAAACAGCTTCGTTTGAGCGAAGATGCTATCCTGAAAGACAAGTGCGCAATCGTCAAAAGAAAAAAACTCTACGGATTTGATGGTGGGAAACAACATAACTTTGTTGTCCTCTATTTTAAAAATATATCTATTATGAACAGGGTGAAAAATTTGTGGTACGTTTCTTCCGAAAACACATTTGATTTGAATCCGGACGGTTACAGTTATAATGGCACATCGCTAAAAATCTACGAGTCCAACATTCCGCCACTTCTACGATTCTTTCATATGAATGAAATTAGTCCTTCGGGATGGATCGAATTTTCAAAATGTAGCGCAACCGAAATTCTAGATTCGCAAAAAACAACGTCGTGCATGTATGAATTTGTTATTGGAATGCAAGACATTCATCCTCAACCTACAAAAGAAACACCTGTGCCGTACAAAATTTGCAGTTTTGATATTGAAGCAAGCAGCAGTCATGGCGATTTTCCGCTTGCAATGAAAACATACAAGAAACTTGCAACAAATATGGTTGACGTGTGTATCAGCATTCAAAAAGATGACGGTATTATCACAAATCAACTAGTTGAAAAAATGATTCGTGCGGGATTTTTCGAAACGCATTCTGACAATGAATACGTGGATGGAAATGTCCAAAAAATATTTACAAAAAGAAACATCAGTGAAAAACAGTTCAAAATAATGTTTGAAAAATTTATTTCAGATAAAATAAAAAATTTAAATGATGAAAGCGGAAATCGGTATGCAAATGCAAATACAATTGAGGCCATGTTTGAAAAAATTGGAAAAAAAAATGCTGAATATTTTAGTAAAAATGATGACGATGATAATGATGATGATGATGATGATGGTGATGACGACGTCGATAACGGCGACAATGACGGCGCAATTACTATGAATATTGTTGAAGAAGTTGTTGTTTCCAAGAAGCACGAACAAGTGCCGCAAAAGCTGGTTGACAACGAAATTACAGTTTTGAAACTACTACAATCTACGAGTATGACCAGAGAAATGAAAATAATTCATCTTAATACTGCACTTTCAAGTGTATTTCCAGAAGTGGAAGGTGACAAGGTAACATTTATTGGTTCAACATTTTTAAAAGCGGGGCATGAACGTCCCTACTTGAATCACTGTTTAACAATTGATACATGTGATGCTGTCGCAAATTCCGAAATACAGGTATGTGATTCCGAATATGACATGTTGCTGGAATGGACAAAGGTGATTCAACGCGAAGATCCTGATATCATTATCGGATATAACATTTTCGGTTTTGATTATAACTTCATGTTTCATCGCGCATTAGAAAATAATTGCGGAGAAGACTTCTTAAAACTTTCAAGAAACAAGAATCAAATGTGCGGCCAATACGATAAAAAAACAAATAAACTTTGTATTGAAGAAAGCACCATTGTCATTGCAAGCGGTGAACACAACTTGCACTACATTAAAATGGCCGGACGATTGCAAATTGATATGTACAACTATTTGCGCCGAGACTATAGTATGACATCATACAAACTGGATTATGTATCTGGTTATTTTATCGGTGATGGTGTAAAGGGTATTCAGCATAGCACAAGCGAGTTAGGAGATGATATAACCATTATTCAAACCGGAAATGTTATGGGTTTGGATGTTGGAAGCTATATTAATTTCGAAGAGACAAGTAATTCAACTGAATTATACAAGGGTGGTGAAAAATTCAAGATTGTTCGTCTCGATGTTGATAAGAAAACATTTGAAATCGAAGGTAAAGAAATGCCAAATATGGAGAAAAAGGTTCGATGGGGTCTTGCAAAGGACGATGTTTCTCCGCAAGATATTTTCCGAATGACGAATGAAGGTCCATCTGAGCGCGCAGTCATCGCGAAATACTGTATTCAAGATTGTAACCTGGTGCACCACTTGATGCGAAAAATTGATGTTCTCACCGGATTCGTAGAAATGGCAAACATTTGCAGCGTTCCTATCAGCTTTCTCGTCTTTCGCGGCCAAGGCATTAAGTTGACGAGTTTTATTGCCAAAAAATGTAGAGAAAAGAATACACTTATTCCCGTTTTGGAACGAAAACTCGGTAATGAAAGTTATGATGGCGCAATCGTGCTACCTCCAAAATGCAACTTGTATCTAGATAATCCGGTAGCATGCGTCGATTATTCATCGCTTTACCCTTCTTCCATGATTAGCGAAAATTTGTCACACGACAGCAAGGTTTGGACAAAGGAGTACGATTTGAATGGAGTCATGGTAAGATCAACTGGCGAACGGAACGATAAAGGTGACTTTATTTATGACAACTTGCCGGGATACGAGTATGTGGATGTCGAGTATGACACATATGTATGGAAAAAGAATGAGCGAGGCAAGGCAATCAAGACCGTGAGCGGAAAAAAGGTGTGTCGATTTGCACAACCCTTAATGAATGGCGATAATGGTTCAATGGGTGAAAAAGCAATCATGCCCTCTATTTTAGAAGAGTTGCTGGCTGCAAGAAGTGCTACACGGAAACTCGCAGCAAAACAAACTGACGATTTCATGAAGAACGTGTTGGATAAGCGTCAGCTTGGTTATAAAGTGACGGCAAATTCGTTATATGGACAATGCGGTGCCAAAACAAGTTCCTTCTATGAGATTGATGTTGCAGCGTCAACTACGGCCACTGGAAGAAAACTGCTCCTTTATGCCAAGCGTGTTGTCGAAGAAACCTACGGAAACACGGAATGCGAGACGAGTTATGGTATCGTAAATACTAAAGCGGAACACGTATACGGGGACAGTGTATCAGGACGTACTCCAGTCTATGTTCGATTTGATGGCGCCATCGATGTTTGTACTATAGAAGCACTCGCAGAAAAATACGGAGTTGTTTCTAATAATTGGACACATTGCAAAGAAGATGGAAAACAAACCAAGGAGGTTTGCGAAATGATGTGCGGTGTAGAAACGTGGTCGGAAAAAGGATGGACTCGTCTTTATCGTGTAATACGACATGTTCTTGCCCCTCACAAAAAAATGATGAGAATCGTTACACACACGGGAATTGTTGATGTAACCGATGATCATTCATTGATTCTAGAAAACGGCAAAGAAATTTCTCCAAAAAGTGTGGAAATCGGAACAAAATTGTTACATTCAATGTTACCGAAGCTTGAAGAGATACAACAACAAGACTCTGCAATATCGATTGAACAAGCTAGAGTCATGGGATTATCATTTGCTGAAAATCATCATGAAAAAAAAATGATACCATCAATTATTCTAAATAATACACAAGAAATTCGAGAAAGTTTTTGGAATGGAATGTTTGAAAAAAATGGATTTATAGAAGAAGGTGACAATGGGTTCCTCTATATTGATCAAAAAAATCAAATTAGCGCTGCTTGTATTTGTCTTTTGGCTCAGAGCATCGGATGGAAAACGTCGTTAAATACGCGTTCAGACAAGATGGATATTTATAGAATAACAATGACAAAGTGTGACCAAAGAAAATGTGCCAACGCTATTAAAAAAATAGTAGATTTGCCTTTTCAAGAAAATGAAGTTGTTTATGACCTAACTACCGATAACCATCATTTTGCAGCTGGAATTGGAAACATGGTTGTACATAATACGGATTCTGTATTCTTTACATTTAACTTGTCAAATAAGGATGGAACACCGATTCGCGGTAAAAAAGCACTCGAAATCACAATTGAACTTGCGCAACAAGTGGGTGAACTCGCATCCTCGTTTTTGAAAGCGCCGCATTCGCTTGTATATGAAAAATCTATTATGCCATTCTGTTTGCTAAGGAAAAAGGGGTATGTTGGTATTTACTATGAGACAAATGCCAACAAGGGTACCAGAAAGAGTATGGGAATCGTGCTAAAACGTCGCGATAATGCGCCCATCGTAAAAGACGTTTACGGTGGAATTATTGACATATTAATGAAAGAGCAAAATACAGAACGCGCCATTTCATTCTTGAAAAATTATTTGCAGGATTTGATTGATGAGAAAATACCACTTGAAAAACTCATTATTACCAAATCACTTAATTCAAACTATAAAAATCCGCAGCAAATTGCACATAAAGTGCTGGCAGATCGAATGGGTCAGCGCGATCCTGGAAATAAACCGAGCGTCGGAGATCGCGTGCCGTTTGTGTATATACACAATCCAGACAAAAAGGCGCTACAAGGAGACAGAATAGAACACCCCGTTTATATGAAACAAAATGGTATTAAACCCAACTATGCATTTTACATTACAAATCAAATCATGAAACCCGTTCAACAACTGTTTGCACTTGTATTGGAAGACATCCCCGGTTTTAAACGCAGGAAAGAAGCGCTCAATGACAGAATCGAATTAGAGACGAGTCGGATTGGAAGCGATAACCCGGAAGCGCTACAAACAAAAATAACAAAATTGCGAGAAACTGTGGTGAAGGAGCTATTGTTTGATGAGTTTCTAATCCAAGCAACGAATACTGCAAATAAAAATAAGAGCATTAAAGACTTTTTCAAAAAAATGTAGATCCAATGATTTTTGCCATTTTCGAAATACAAAAAAAAGAAATGGATAACACAGCAATTCGCGCAATATATAATTTTGTTTTATTGATTGGACGGCGTTTACTGTTGTTATCACAAACAATGCTTGGATCAACTTTTCCAAACGCATCTTCTATTTTATGTTCTTTTGAATAAATTGTATTAAAAAATGTTTTCCATTCGGAGTTAATATATTGATACCATTCTTCCATGGATTTATATTTGTCATAATCTTGATCATAAACTTTACTGTAATAAACAAATGTATTTACATTTTGCATCGCCATCATTTTTTTTTCATTGTAAATATTATCTTTTCCATACGTCACGATAAATTGTATCGGTGAATTATTTTTATATGAATAATAAATACTACCCTTTTTCAAGTCACAAGCATAATCATGTCCAGTACGTCGTGTTCCTTCTGGATAAATGATAATATTACGATCGGTATCTTGAATATATTTAAGCATTTTTTCAAACTTATTAATATCTGTTTTTCCTTGCTTTCTATTAAAGTATTCAAGATGATTTGAAATGAATTTTAAAATATTTCCTCCAGGAATAGCTAAAGCTATCAAATAGCGTGATACTAATACTCCGTTATTATAAACAACTATGGAATCAATACTAAAATCAGCATATGTCCTATGATTTGTAAAATAAATAATATTTTTTTTATGTGAAACTTCGTGTTTACTCATTCTATAAATAGAACAATCAAATATCTTGTATAAAAAATGGTGATTTTTCTGTAAAAATTCGATTTCAGTTCTTATTGTAAAATCAAATAACAATTTTATTGGAACTACATTAATATAAAAATAAATTTTTATCAAATTAAATTTATACTTCAAATTATTTATTATATCTATTATTTTTGTCATTATTGTATAATCGTATAATTTAATTATTTATTTATTTATTTATTTATTTATTTATTTATTTATTTATTTATTTATTTATTTATTTATTTATTTATTTATTTATTT
>JACCDO011867068.1_pt1 | contig 35551 bp, 33 predicted proteins | sample 7446101 | NCBI WGS metagenome assembly JACCDO01 (sample SAMN15323440, study PRJNA562643) | freshwater metagenome | isolation source: river surface water | place: USA:Blue River Watershed | collected 2017-08-16 | reverse complement strand
GATACTCAATTTTTGATTTATAATGATAAATACCAATAATCCCATAATAAAAAAATGATACTCAATTTTTTGAGTATCATTTTTTTGATACTCAATTTCGTGAATAATAAAAATAATACTTAGACAGTTAAACCATAAAGAATAAATTTCTCAAAATTGAGTATCATTTTTATGATACTCGTTGATACTCAATTTTGATTTATAATGAAATAATTGAATAACTCCATAAGATTTAACTGATACTCAATGATACTCAATGATACTCAATTTTTGGTTATAATAAAATGATATCCAATTTTTCGGCTATCATAAAAATGATATCCAATTTTTGGGTTATGTGAAATAGCTAAATAGCCCCACAATGTAAAATGATATCCAATTTTTCGGCTATCATAAAAATGATAGCCAATTTTAGATTATGTGTAATATCCAAATAACCCCACAATATAAAATGATAGCCAATTTTTTGGCTATCATAAAAATGATAGCCAATTTTTGGGTTATGTGAAATATCCAAATAAATCCATTATATAAAATGATAGCCAATTTTTCGGCTATCATAAAAATGATAGCCAATTTTAGATTATGTGAAATATCCAAATAACTCCATTATAATTTTAAATGTATTGAGTAATTGTATCATCAAAATTTTTAGAATACATTATTTCTTCACGAATAGCTTCAAGAGTTTTGAATAACTCATTTAAAATATCTGGAATATTTTTTATAAATTCAAGTATAGTGATAATTTGTTCTTTATTTTTATAAATTTCTGAAACTATATAACAATGTCCTATAAATAAGATGAGTACCATTAAAAATGTTAAAAATTTTAAAATATCCATATAATTATAATAAATAAAATTTTTAATTACATTAATTAATTAATTAATAATAAAATATTATGGGATATTGGTATTATTATATTAGAAGTAAAATTCCTTGTATAAATTTTTGTTATCCAATTTGTTAAATAAATAAATAATTGTTATAATAAAGTATGAATATTATACCAATTGATGTATTTGATATAATAAATAAATTTATTAAGTATGATATAGATGATATAGATAAATATAAAAATATTATAGAAAAAAATAAAAAAGATATATTATTGCAGATAAATATATTACTCTCTAATAAAAATATAAATAAAAATATAAATAAAATATATATTAAATATTTAAATAAAAAATATGATATAAGAATAAATATAGATAACCAAGAAATATATAAGATAAATGATAATAGTATTATTTCTATGATTATTTTATCAAACATTATACAATACTATAAAAATTTAACTGATATTTATATAAATAGTGATTCAAAAATTGATATGTCAATTATAAGAAAAATATATAATAAAGTAAATTTACATTTTAGTAATACGTTTGTATTTTTTAAAATGTATCCAGAATTAAATATTAAAAAAAAAATTAATAAAATATATTTACAAAATATCAAACAATTTAATAAAGATTTAAGAGAGTATGGATATGATGCTAAAATTCCAAGTATAATAGATAATGTATATAAAAATCATCATAATATATTGAATGTATCACATATTTTGTTAAAATTATCAAATTAATTTATTTTATTCATTAAATGTGGTATTTATTTATAATAGTCATAATTATTTCAGTTATTTTATATTTATATTCAGAATCTGATAAAAAAGAAAAAGAAAAAGAAGAGAAAGAAAAGGAAATAGAGAATAAAAAAGAAAATGAAGAGAATGAACCAGAAAATGAAGAGAAAGAAATAGAGAGAATAGAAATATTTAATATAGATGAATTAAAATCATTATATAATTTTCATAAAATACATCCTCATACAAAAAAAATTGAGGTAATAACAAATGAAAATAAATTATTTTATTTCCCAATAAAATGGGAATTAAAATATAATTTTTTAATAAAACATGGAATAAATTATTATGTACCACATGATTTATTAAAAATAAATAAAAATGTTAAATATACATGGTTTCCTATTGAAAATATAGATAATTATTACTATTATTCTCTTGAAAAAAAATAAATACCCCAGTATTTGCGTATATTATATTTATATGAAGAAAATAAAAACAATTAAAAAAGAAGAAAAAGAACAAGAAAAAGAACAAGAAAAAGAACAAGAAAAAGAACAAGAAAAAGAACAAGAAAAAGAACAAGAAAAGGATGAAGAAGAGGGCGAGGAAGATGAAGAAGAAGACGAAGAAAAGGAAGATGATAAACAAGAGGAAGAAATTAAAAAAGAAATTAAAAAAAGAGGAAGAAAGCCTAAGCCTAAAATTCCAATTGAACAAAAAGAACCAGAGCAACAAAGAAAAAGAGGAAGAAAAAAAAAATTTCAAATTGAATCTATAAAAAGTTTAAGAGAAAATCAAAAAGAAGAAGATAAAATATTAATAACCCCTAATTTACATTTAGACAAGCTTGATAAACAAGAGCAAATTTCACTTGGATCATTAAATGTTACTATTTACAAATCAAGTTCTGTAAATGTTCAAGAACTTCGAAAGGATTTTGATAATAAATTTAATTTAAATATTCAAGAAAGAGTTCCAAATATTCTAATACAGGAAAATAATAACCAAAACAAAACAATTGAAAATTATATAGTTTCAGAGAATAAAAAAGAATCAGAAAATAAAAATAATTATATTAGAAATGTTTATAAATTAATGGAATCATTTGTAAATGAACAAAAAACCAAATGGCCAGAGAAAACAGATTTATTGTGTTGGTGGTGTTGTCATTCATTTACAAATGTTCCTGTTCCTTGTCCAATTAAATATGAAAATAATAAGTATGAAGTAAAGGGAGTTTTTTGTAGTTGGGAATGTAGTTCAGCGTATTCAATAGAAAATTATAAATCTCTATTGTATATCTATACTTTAACAAATGATGAAAATATTAAGATTGCACCAAGTAAATATTGTTTAAAAGCATTTGGAGGGCATCTAACTATAGATGAATTTAGAAATATACATAAAGAAAAAAATAATTACAATATTTATAATTGCACAGACCATATAAGTTATGTTAATCAAGAAATACTTGAAATTTATACTAAATAACTAAAACATATTGTTTTATTTTCAATAGTTGTCAAATCAGTATTAAAATACATTATACATATATCATCAACCCCTTCTTGTATTGTTGGAATTTCTAACCCATTTTTTCCATAATATTTATTATATACAATTGATGGAATATATTTATTTGTCATAATATAACGATAATTATTTAAATGTTCAACAATCTCTCTATCTACATTAAACCAAACAATTCTAACTGAAATATTAAATTTTTTAGCAATATCAATAAATTCTTTTCTATCTTTTATGTATTCATTTTTTTTATCAATAATTATACTTAATCCATTTTTTATATTATCAATAGTAGTTTTGATTACTCTTTGTTTTGTTTTTAGAATATCTTGCGAAATGATAACATATTTTTTAAATTTTAATGAAAATGTACTTTTACCACATGCAGGAGGTCCCACTAATATAATCATTTCTTGTTTTTCACTTGGAGTTATTTCTTTGTTAATCATTTGTGTTTTTCTTAATGGGTGAATTGGGACTACAAATTCTTCATCTATCATATTAATATCTTTGTAAAATTTAAATCCTATATTTAATGCAAATTTAAGGTCAGAATCATTAAAACTATATAAGGTAGAATATGCATCTCCGCAATAAAAAGAATTTAATTTATCAATTTCGATTGAATTATTATTTGTTTCAAGTAGTTTATACATACCAATACTAGGTTTTCTATAATATCCATTTTCTGTTGAACCAAATAATTGTATAGGTACATCTAAAATTTTTACAATATTATTCATTTTTATTTTAAAATTTTCTAAATTAAATGATGATGAACCTTGATTTGTAAAAATAACTATTTTATAACCTAATTTGTATAACTCATTTAATTTTTCCTTTACATTTGTAATAATAACCCAATCATCCTCATTTCTTGGAAATTTATTACCACTTTTTGGTTTAATAAGTGTATGGTCGAGGTCAAATGCTGCAATTTTAGAGTTGTGAATAATCTCCCCAATGTTTATAATAAATGTACCAGATATATCCATTTACTATACTCATGTGTTTGAGTTAGTGTCTTATAAAATTGATGTTATGATAAATTGGTGTTATTGATAAAAGTATGGTATATATAAATACTAATCTTAGTATAAATAATTTATTTTATATTTATAAATGGATAAATTAATCAAACATATTCAAGATTCTTCAAAATGCACAAATTGTTATGAAAATATGGATAATATTATTGAAAAATTAAATATAACATCAACAAATACTATAAATAATTTACAAGATTTAAAAAAAAAAATAATTAAAAATTTAACTACAAAATTATATGTTTTATATAGAATTAATTTAAATATAAGTGGATTGCATAATAAAAGAAAAATGATATATTTTAATCATTCATTTGGTATAATACAATATTCTGAAAATTTTATATTATGTGATTCATGGGATTCTATTCATTTTAATAAATGTAGAATTTGTAAATCATGGATAATTTTTGAAAAATGGATAAATTCATTTATTGATAAAATTACTCATGTAATTATTAATAATGAATTAAATAATATGTATGAATTATTTTCAGAGGACCCTTTTAGTCTAGAAAAAATAGATAATTTTAAAGAAGATTATAAAATATTAGAGGAAATGGGACAATATATCGAAGAATGGGAACAATTAAATAAACTAATTATTATAAATAGTCCATTTGTTCTGCTAGAAATAAATGAATATCATTTTAAAATTTAAAATTTAAAATTTAAATTACATTAGATATATAATCTAAAATATAAAAAAATGAATTTTCCAGAAATAGAATATAATTATCAAATGATTGGATCAGTTAAACATGGAATTAATTATATTGAAGAAATTATTAAAAAGGGTGTGTATCAGTGGAATACAGGACTATTGGAAGCGTGCGAACAAGGGTCATTGGATATAGTAAAATTTATGAGAAAACAGGGAGCATATGAGTTAAATGAAGGATTATATGAAGCATGCAAAGGAGGATATATTGAAATAATCAATTATTTATTATCAGAAGGAGCAAATGATTTTAATTGGGGATTAATGGGAGCATGTGAAGGAAAAAATATAAATATAGTAAAACAAATGATAGAAAAAGGTGCAAACTCTAATAAAAATGGTGTATTAGGAAGTGCATGCAAAGGAGGTTCATCTGAAATAATTGATTATATAATTAAGAGGGGAGCCAATAATTGGGGAGAAGGATTAGATGGTGCATGTGAAGGAGGACATTTGGAAATAGTAAAATTAATTATAAATACCAAATTACATGATTCATTTTCTATATCTGAATCATTTCCTTATGCATGCAAAGGAGGTTCTTTAGAAATTGTTAAATTAATTTTCGAATATGTATTAGATGACGATGAATGCAATGAGCTTATCCAAGAAGGATTTAATGATGCATGCTTAGAGGGACATACAGATATTGTAAAATTTATTTTAGATAAAGAAGAATGTGATGACTTCTACCTAAATGATGCGCTAATAAACGCATGCGAAAATGGAAATTTAGAAATTGTGGAATTATTGATTCAAGAAGGAGCAGATGATTTTAATGAAGGATTTGTAAAGGCATGTGAAAATCGACATATGAGAATTGTAAAATTATTACTTAACCATGGAGCAAACGATTTAATAGAAGGGTTACTATCTGCATGCACAGGAGGATCACTTGAAATTATACACTTAATAATTGATGAAATGAAAAAGAAAAATATTAAAATTCCAACAAAAATATACGTAATGCACAATAATTAGAGTAAATTGTTTCGATTATATTTTATTTTGAATATATTTTCTAATAAAAATGTCAAATATTCCAATATTTATTATACATTATAAAAAATTAACTGAACGTAAAGAATATTTGAGTAGAAGATTGAATGAATTGGGATTTTCAAATGTAAATTGGGTTGAAGATATAGATAGAGATACAATGACTGATGAACAATTGGCAATGTATCAATTTTCAAGTGAAAAATGGTATGAATTAAATTTAACATGGTTTCATGTAGAATCAAGACCAAGATATTTAAGCAAGGGAGAAATTGCATGCGGAGTTACTCATATTTTAATATATAAACATATTATAGATAATAATATAAAAAATGCAATAATATTTGAAGATGATGTAATACTATATGATAATTTTGTTAATATAGATAAAATATTGGAAGAATTACCTAGTGATTATCATACTTGTTTTTTAAATGATGCTTTTGGGTGGACTGTTGAAAATTATAAACATAATTATTTTAAATCAATGGAATATATTCCTGGAAAAAATGTATATAAAATGGGATGTTCTAAATGTGCAGATTCATTTTTAATTTCATATGAAGGAGCCAAATTATTATATAATAATATAATACCATTTTGTTTACCAATTGATTGGATGCATAATCCAATTTATATTAATAATAATATGAATGTATATTGGGCTCAGCCAGCATTAACTCACCAAGGGTCAGAAGATATTTATAAATCTTCTGTTGGAAGAGAACAACAATTATCAAATGTAGAGGAAAAGATAGAGGAGGATGAAATAGCCGTAGAAGGACTATATAATTTAGTAGATGGAACATACGTAAATGAAAATTTCACAGAAAATTTTGAACAATTAGAACATTTAACCGAAAAATTAAACAATTGTAGTAATTTCATAGCTGTAAGATATGGGTCTGATGATTTTCAAACAATGATTTCTACAAATGAAAATAGTATAAATGTAGATAATTGTAGTAATTTTAAAAAACTGTGTAGTGATTTATTAAAATCATATATTTATTTTTTAAAAAATGATAATGCATATATATTGTCTAAATCTAAAATTGGATATCTAGTTGAAGATGATTTAAAAAATAAGAATAAAATTAGTTCAAATATGTTATATTCTGATATACTACTAAATAAATTACCAGTTAATAAATATCAACTTGATTTTTATAAAACACTCAAAAAATCAAATAGAATGAAAATATATATAAGTAATATTAGTATGATTAATGCACTTATTCCTGTTTTAAATATATCGTATGGCATAATTGTTCCAGAAATTAATTGTTATACAAGTAAAAAAATAGTTACAATGCAAATAATTGACCTAATAAAAAAAATAAATAAAGATAATCTAATATTTTTATTTTCAGCAGGTTCTTGTTCAAATATAATAGTACATGAAATTAGTAAATTATATCCAAATAATACATATATAGACATTGGGTCTAGTTTTGATGGACTTATTCGAAAATCAAGAGATTTTAATGGAACTGTAGAGTATCAAGAAGAATTAATAAAATGTTATTCATAAGTTAAAATAAATAGAAAATTATATATATTAATAAATAATGTATCCACAATCAATTATTAATATATTTAATAAAGATAGACCAAGTGTTATAAATAATAGAATAGATTTTGAAAGTCCTAAAAATACTAATACATCATATTTAAGTCCTAAAATATACATGCCAATTAAAAAAATATTAATAAATGTTGCCGGAATTGTTCTTATTTTTTTATTGTGTTTATTATTTTATAATACATGTAAATATAATCAACTAGAAAATGAGGAAAATCAGTTTGTTATACCTAGTTTTATAAAACCATATAATTATTTTCAATAAAAAAAGAACACTAATTAAAAATTTATAAATATATTATAAGATGCAAATTTTCGTAAAAACTCTAACAGGTAAAACAATAACCCTAGATGTAGAACCAAGTGATTCAATTGAACAATTGAAATCAAAAATCCAAGATAAAGAAGGTATTCCTCCTGACCAACAAAGGCTTATTTTTGCGGGTAAGCAATTAGAGGATGGACGTTCGTTGTCAGATTATAATATTCAAAAGGAAAGTACTTTACATTTAGTTTTAAGACTTAGATAATCAAATGTCCTAAAATTCTATTTAATATATTTAATTCAAAATCAATTTGTGCTATAAATGTTTTATCATCTTCATACGTATTTTTTAAATACGATAATCCTGTTATTGCATTTTCAATTATTGGTTTTAATTGATAATTAAATTCCTCTTGATTTTTATATCCAATTGAAGTTTTATCTTCTAAATTCATTATTTCTTCAAATTGTTTTATTAACAATGATATTTTTTCACATGTTACGTTTCTATCATCTCGTCTATAAAGTCTTTTCATTCCTTGATACCAATTTAAGTTATCTAATGTAAAGTATTTTTCTCTCGTATTTAATTTAATTCCAGTAGTTATTTGCCCAAGTATAGTTAAATTTATAACTATTGTTTTTATATCCATTATAATAAATAATTATAAAAAAAACATAGATTATACTCAATTATAAATTTCTTTTATTTATTTAATGACTACTGGATTAAGAATACAAGACAATACAATAACTTCACAAACTTCACAAATATTTATGAATTTTAATTCAACATCCGGGACATATGCAACATCCTCCCAATTATTTGTTGGAACTGGATCAGATATTCCTCTTGGTGCAAGTTTATCAATAAGTTCTGATGAATCCGTAATTGCAAGTGGGTCTCTTGATTTTAGTAGTGTAGGGTCTACTGTTGTTTTTATTAAAAGTGGAACTGGATATATATATAGTCAAATACTAATTGGAACTGGATATAGCGGGACTAATATTAATCAAGGACAATCTGTTTCATTAAATTCAGATGGAAATACTCTAGCAATTGGTGGATTTTTTGATAACAATGGTATAGGAGCAACATGGGTATTTATAAGAAGTGGTCCTGGGCAAACATATATACAATTTGGAGATAAAATAGTGGGTACAGGGTATAGCGCCAGTTCATTCTCATCTCAAGGACAAAGTGTTTCATTAGATTCATCTGGAAATACCTTAGCAGTTGGAGCAGTTGATGACGGAGAATATGGAGCAACTTGGGTATTTATAAGAAGTGGTCCTGGACAACCATATATACAATCTGGTGATAAATTAGTTGGAGCAGGAGGTAGTGGAAGTAGTTATCAAGGACTTGTTAAATTATCAGAAGATTCAACTAAATTATTTGTTGGCGGAATATTTGATAATGATTCAAGAGGAGCAATATGGTTATTCACTAGAACTGGTTCAGTTTATACACAAACAGGGAATAAAATAGTATATACTGGTACAACTGGAAGACAATTAAAATTTGGGAATAGTATATCTTTAAATTCAGATAGTAGTATATTAATTTCAGGTGGAGATTTTGGAATAACTGGAACTGGATATACAGTTGGTGCAAAAATTTATGTAAATACAGGTGGACAATATATATTATCTCAAGATATATATTCATTAGGAGAAAGATATGATATTACTAGAATTGGGTTAAACAATATAGGTAACATGTTTGCAATGGGATGTGATCCATTTATAAATAACCAAGGTGGTGTTTATATATTTCAAAAAAATAGTAGTAATGTTTGGAATCAACTCGGAGGAACTGTAAATTTATTAGGTTCTGGAAGACAAGGCTCCTCAGTAGGTATAACTAATAATAAATTAATATATGGAGCAACAGATTATATTACTGGTTCAACTCCATCCGGTGCACTTGTTGTTGCTGATTTACAATTAAATAATTTAATAGATACTGGTACATTAGAATCTAATAGCACAGGGACAGGTTCATTGGTGGTATATGGAGGAATTGGAGTAGGCGGTAATTTAAATATAGGTGGAAACATACTTACAAATGGATTATCAGTTTCATCTGCAACAATCACTAATTTAAATTGCACAAATGCATCTATAACAAATTCAACAATTACTACACTAATTTCTGAAAATTCTAATATTACTACTGCAACTATACCTACTCTATTATCGACAAATAGCGTAATGACAACGGCAACTATACCTACTTTATTATCTACAGATAGTTCAATTTCCTCACTAACTACTTCTGGATTAAATATTCAAAGTAATACAATAACTTCAACAAACTTACAGACTTATATGAATTTTCAAACTTTAACATCTGCAACATCTGCAACATTATCTCAAATACTTATACCAACAGGGTATATTGGGACTAATTTACAATTAGGTTCATCTCTTGCAATAAATTCTGATGAATCAGTAGTAGCTGCTGGAATGACTAGAGATAATAGTAATATAGGTTCTACTTATGTTTTTATTAAAAGTGGTACAGGGTATCTTCAAAGTCAAATACTTATAGGAAGTGGATATAGTGGTTCTCCTCAGCAAGGAGTTGCAGTATCAATTAGTTCAGATGGAAATACATTAGCAGTTGGGGGATTATTAGATAATGGAAATATAGGAGCAGCCTGGATATTTATAAGAAGTGGCGCAGGACAATCATATTTTCAATTTGGAAATAAACTCGTAGGAGCAGGAAATAGTGGTACTTCTCAGCAGGGAATAGTTTCATTAAGTTCAGATGGAAATACATTGGCAATTGGTGGTCTAGCAGATAATTCAACAACAGGCGCAACCTGGATATTCATAAGAAGTGGTCCAGCTCAATCATATACACAAGTTGGAAATAAATTAGTAGGAGCAGGTATTAGTGGTGCTCCCGGACAAGGAAGAGTATCATTAAGTTCAGACGCAACTATATTGGCCATTGGAGGTCCATTTGATAATTCAAATAGCGGAGCTATATGGATTTTTGCAAGAACTGGAATAAATTATACACAGTCTGGAAATAAATTAGTAAATACAGGGGTTGGAATTTTATTTGGAGTTAGTGTAGATATAAGTTCAGATAATAATACCCTTGTTTCTGGAGGTAGTGTAATGGGATTATCTGGGTCATCAACATATGCAATAGGTGGGAAAATTTTTAATAGGACAGGAGGACAATATATATATTCTCAAGATATATATGGAAATGGTACTAGCTCTGCATCATCTACTATTGTAAATATAAATAATAATTATGCAATTATTTGTTCACCCACTCAATTTTCAAATAATCAGGGGTCTGTTTGTGTATTTCAAAAAAATGGAAGTAATGTTTGGAATCAATTAGGGGCAAATATAAATTTATTAGGTTCTGGAAGACAAGGTTCTTTTGCAGTATTATCAGATAATAATAAATTAATATATGGAGCAAGCGGATATATAGAAGGTTCATCTACTACTGGTGCACTTGTTTTAGCAGACCTAACTTTAAGCAACCTAGTAGATACTGGAGTAATTGAATCATATAGTACTGGAACAGGCTCATTAGTAGTATATGGAGGACTCGGAGTTGGAGGAAATATAAATGCTGGAGGAAATTCAATTATTTCAAATGCTACTGTACCTCAATTAAATGTCGGAAATTTAACAGGAATTCCTCTTCCAAGTATGTTAACAATTACTGCAACTGGGTCAGGAACTTACAATTTATACTATTCATTTACAATAAATACAGGAACAGCAGTAGTTAACGATACTTATACAAATAATTCAATTACATATACAGTATTTGAGAGTGTTACGTCAAGTAGAAGTATAATAATGACAGGGTCAGGTCCTCCTACAAGTTCAGGAACACTGACAAGAGCATCAGGAACAGGAGACCCTATACTTACATTTACAAATGTGTGGATACCAAGATATTTAGATGTTCAAGTTCAAGGCGCAGGTGGAGGCGGAGGTGCGGGTGGAGGTGGAAATGGAACAAGAGGAGGTCTTTCATTTTTTGGAACAAATTCTACGGTATTATTAATAGCAGGAGGAGGTCTTGGAGGAACAGGCACGACATCTGCTCCTCAGCAGGGAGCAGTAGGGGGAACTACGTCAACAACACTTCAATCAAATACAGTTATTCAAATGCAAGGAGGAGGAGGAAAATGTGGAACAACATATACAGTTACATCTGGAACAACAAATGGTGTTGGTGGAAATGGGGGTATTTCATTTTTTGGGGGGTCAGGGCTAGGGGGACTTTTTACTAGTTTACCAGGTAATGGATTTGCAGGAGGGGGAGGAGGAGGAGCAGGTTGGGGAATTGGGTCAAATTGCGGAGGAGCAGCAGGTGGAGGAGCAGGAGGATATGTTCAAGCAATTATAAAAAATCCAGTAGCAAGTTATCCTTATTTTATTGGAGTTGGAGGAGCTGCTGGAACTGCAACTGGAACTGGGAGAGTATCTGGAGGAATAGGGGGAAATGGGCAAATTATTGTTACATCATATTACATATAAATTGTATAAATATTTTCTTTAATTTATTTAATGACTACTGGATTAAGAATAGAAAATAATACAATAACTTCAAAAAATTCATATACATATATGAATTTTACAACAAATTCTACATCTGCGACATTGTCTCAATTACTTATTGGAACTGGATATTTAGGAACAAATATACAAGTAGGGTCATCTTTGGCAATAAATTCTGATGAATCTGTAATTGCAAGTGGAGCACCTTTAGATAATAGCGGTGTTGGATCTATATATATTTTTATTAAAAGTGGAACTGGATATATACAAAATCAAATATTAATTGGTACAGGATATAGTGGTTCCCCGCAACAAGGTAAAAGTGTTTCAATAAGTTCAGATGGAAACACAATAGCAGTAGGGGGATATTTAGACAATTCATCTATAGGTGCAACTTGGATATTTATAAGAAGTGGGTCTGGACAGCAATATACACAATTTGAAAATAAATTAGTTGGAACTGGAACAGCTGGAATTAGCTCACAACAAGGAAGAGGTGTTTCTGTAAGTTCAGATGGAAATATATTAGCAATTGGTGGACCCACTGATGATGGAAATATCGGGGCAACTTGGATATTTATGAGAAGTGGTCCTGGACAATCATATATACAATCCGGAACTAAAATAGTGGGGACAGGGTATAGTGGGACATTAATAATACAAGGATATTCAGTTGAATTATCAAGAGATGCTGATATGCTTTTAGTTGGAAGTCTTTATGATTATACATCTTTTACTCCGAGAGGCGCAGTATGGGTTTTTTTAAGAACTGGTCAAACATACGTACAATCACAAAAATTAATAGCATCTGCTTCGAATTTTAATTTTCATTTTGGAGCAAATTTATCGTTAAGTTCTGATAAAAATACATTAGCAATTGGTGGATATGCATATGATACTATAAATAGTTTACAAGGAGCATATGTATTTGTTAGAACATCCAACCAATTTATTTCTAAACAATTTTTATATGCAAACAACCAGTTTAGTGAGATTAGTACTAATGAAAATAATACCCCAGTTGTAAATATAAATAGTGGTGGAAATTTAATAGCTGTTGGACTTCCTTTATTTGTATATACTGCCCCAGCTATTAATAATAGTAGTGCTGTGTGTATATTTCAGAAAAATGCAAATAATGATTGGAATATTATAGGAAATGATATAAATTTAATAGATTCAGAAAATCAGGGCTCATCTGTTGCTTTAACTAGTAATAATAAACTGGTATATGGAGCTAGAAGTTATAAAGAAGGTGCTTCAACTACTGGTGCACTTGTTGTTGCTGATTTACAATTGAGTAATTTAATAGATACTGGTTTATCAGAATCAACAAACACTGGAACAGGAGCATTAGTTGTATATGGAGGAATTGGGATAGGCGGTAATTTAAACATAGGAGGAAATATATCAACTAATAATTTATCAATATCAAATTCAACAATATATAACTTATTATCTACGAATAGTAATATTACGACAGCCACAATTCCTACACTAATTTCTGAAAATTCTAATATTACTGCTGCAACTATATCTACTCTATTATCAACAAATAGTAATATAACAACAGCAACTATACCTACTTTATTATCTACTGATAGTTCAATTTCCTCACTAACTACTTCTGGATTAAATATTCAAAGCAATACAATAACTTCAACAAACTTACAAACTTATATGAATTTTACTATAAATTCCACAACACCTACGTTATCTCAGATACTTGTTGGAACTGGATATATTGGAACAAATATACAATTAGGATCAACATTATCAGTAAGTTCCGATAAATCAGTAATAGTTTCTGGTGCTCCTGGGGATAATAGTTTTGTAGGGTCTGTATATGTTTTTATTAAAAGTGGTACAGGATATCTTCAAAATCAAATACTTATAGGAACTGGAAATAGTGGAATAACAATAGCACAAAATAATTTTAATTATATTTCTATGAGTTCTGATGGAAATACTATAGCACTTGGTGGTCCAAAGGATAATAGCAATTTAGGAGCAACCTGGATATTTATAAGAAGTGGCTCAGGACAATCATATTTTCAATTTGGAAATAAATTGATTGGTTCAGGATTTAGCGGAGCTTCTCAACAAGGAACTGGTATATCATTAAGTTCTGATGGAAATATATTAGGAATAGTAGGAACATTTGATAATAATATAGGGGCAACTTGGATATTTATCAGAAGTGGTCCTGGACAATCATATAATCAATTAGGAAATAAATTAATTGGAACTGGATATAGTGGGGTGCCCATTGTTTCAACTATTGATCTGAGTTCAGATGGAAATACATTAGCTATTGGTGGTATATCAGATAATAACAGAGGAGCTGTGTGGATTTTTGTGAAAACTGGGTTAAATTATGCACAATTAGGTAATAAAATAGTTAATCCTTCATCTACTGGAATATTTTTTGGAAGATCTGTTAAATTAAGTTCTGATAACAATATACTAGTAGTAGGGGGTGCTGGAATGGGGATACCTGGGTCTACTACATATGCGGTTGGTGGAAAAATTTTCAATAATATAGATGGTCAATATATATATTCTCAAGACATATATGGAAATGGAAATTCTACAAGTGGAATTTTTAGTGGTATAGATATACTAAATAATAATAGTATTGCAATTGGGATTTATAATGCATTCTCAAATAATCAAGGGTCTGTTTGTTTATATCAGAAAAATAGTAATAATTTTTGGAATCAAATTGGAACAAATATAAATTTATTAGGATCTGGAAGACAAGGTTCAAGCGTAGTGTTATTAGATGATAAACTAATATATGGAGCAAATGGATATATAGAAGGTTCATCTACTACTGGTGCACTTGTTTTAGCAGACTTAACTTTAAGTCAACTAGTAAATACCAACACCACCGAATCAACTAGCACAGGAACAGGCTCACTAGTAGTATATGGAGGACTCGGAGTTGGAGGAAATATAAATGCTGGAGGAAACTCAATTATTTCAAATGCCACTGTGCCTCAATTAAATGTTGGAAATTTAACAGGAACTCCTCTTCCAAGTATGCTAGTAATTACCGCAACAGGAACAGGAACTTATAATTTATACTATTCATTTACAATAAATACAGGAACAGCAGTAGTGAATGATACTTATACAAATAATTCAATTACTTATACAGTATTTGAAAGTGTTACATCAAGTAGAAGTGTAGTAATGACGGGTTCAGGTCCTCCTACAAGTTCAGGAACACTAACAAGAACATCAGGAACAGGAGATGCAACTCTGACATTTACAAATGTATGGATACCTAGATATTTAGATGTTCAAGTTCAAGGAGGTGGGGGAGGGGGAGGAGGGTCTGGTCAAACAATTGGAGGAGATGGATTACAAGGAGGTCTTTCTTCATTTGGAACAAATTCAACAGTATTATTATTAGCAGGTGGAGGATTAGGAGGACCAGGAAGATCAGGAACAACAGGTGGTGCAAGAAGAGGAGGAACTGGAGGAACAGTATCTTCAACATTGCAGTCTAATATAATTCTTCAAGTTCAAGGAGGAGGAGGAGGAAATGGTACTGCATATCCAATTAGCACTACTGTTACTCGTGGAGTAGGAGGAAATGGAGGAAGTTCATATTTTGGAGGAGCAGGAATAGGGGGAATAAGCACTGGATTTCTTCCAGTAGCCGGAATAGACAATACAGGTGGTGGCGGCGGAGGAGGAGGATCCGCTACAGATACAACTATATTTTTTTCAGCAGCAGGTGGAGGTGCTGGAGGATATATAAGAGCACTTATACAAAATCCAATATCAAGTTATCCATACAACATTGGAGCAAGAGGAACAGCTGGTACAGCTTCTGGAACATTTAGTGTTGCCGGAGCAGCGGGAGGTTCTGGAATAATTATTGTTACATCATACTATATATAATTATTTTCTTTAATTTATTTAATGACTACAAGTTTAAGGATAGAAAATAATGCAATAACTTCAAATAATTCGCAAATTTTTATGAATTTTACAGGGTCTATACCAAACAACATAGTAGACACTGGAATAATTGAATCAACGAGCACCGGTACAGGTGCATTAGTTGTATATGGAGGTATAGGCGTAGGAGGAAATACAAATATTGGAGGAACTTTATTAGGGTCTAATTTAGAAATATCATCTGCTACAATACCATCATTAATAAATATTAATAGTAATATTACAATAGCAACAATACCTACCCTATTAAATAATAATAGTATAATAACAACAGCAACAAATCCTAATTTATTATCAATAAATAGTGTATTATTAAATTCAACAAATTCTACTTTATTATCTACTGATAGTTCAATTGCTTCATTAACAACTACTGGATTAAATATTCAAAATAATGAAATAACTTCTAAAAATTTACAAACATTTATGAATTTTACAACTTCGACAACAAATAATCTAATAGACACTGGAACAATTGAATCATATAGTACAGGAACAGGTTCACTAGTAGTATATGGAGGACTTGGAGTAGGTGGAAATATAAATGCTGGAGGAAACTCAATTATTTCAAATGCTACGATACCTCAATTAACTATAGGTAATTTAACAGGAACTCCTTTCCCAAGCATGTTAACAATTACTGCTACAGGAACAGGAACTTATAATTTATACTATTCATTTACAATTAATACTGGGACAGCAGTAGTGAATGATACGTATACAAATAATTCAATTACTTATACAGTATTTCAGAGTGTTACGTCAAGTAGAAGCGTAATAATGACAGGGTCTGGTCCTCCTACAAGTTCAGGAACTTTAACTAGAGCAACAGGGACAGGAGACCCCCTAATAACATTTACTAATGTATGGACACCTAAATATTTAGATGTTCAAGTTCAAGGAGCAGGTGGTGGCGGAGGAGGATCCGGAACAGTTGCTGGAAATGGATTACAAGGAGGTCTTTCTTCATTTGGAACAAATTCGACAGTATTATTATTGGCTGGTGGAGGATTAGGGGGACAAGGAGCTACACCAGGTCCGTCTAGACAAGGTGCAACTGGGGGAACAGTATCTTCGACATTACAGACAAATGTAACTCTAATTAATGGAGGGAATGGACAAAATGGACATGCCCATCAATTATCTGGGGCAACAGTTTCTAGAGGTGTAGGAGGAAATGGGGGAAGTTCGTATTTTGGAGGAGCAGGTGTAGGATCACAGGGTAGTGGATTTCCAGGGACTGCGGGATTTGCAGGTGGAGGTGGAGGAGGTGGAGGAGCAGACCAAGACGTAGCATATTTTGCAGGAGCAGCAGGAGGTGGAGCAGGTGGATATATACGAGCAATTATTAAAAATCCTGTATCAAGTTATCCATATACTGTAGGAACAGGAGGAACAGCAGGAACAGCTTCTGGAACTAATTCTTCAGCTGGATTAGCTGGAGGACCAGGTCAAATAATAGTTATTTCATATTATACATAAACATATTCATAATTTCTAAATTATCCTTAATAAAATTATCCGACATATTTTTAGTATTAAATTTATAATTTATAAGTATTTTTAATATTATTTCAACATCTAATACATCAATTTCATATAATTCATTTGTCAATACATAAAAAAGTTTTAATGAGCCTTTTTCAAAAAAACTATATATAGCCAATTGAATAAAATGTATATTACTTACATTTTCAGTGCATTTAAATTCCCAAATTGTATTCTGGTCTAAACAATCAATAAAACCAGTAATTACAAAATTATCAAATGCCTTTGAACATATTACTTCATATTCTGCATCCTTAGAGATATATTTGGAAAATCTCTCTGAACATTTATTATAAATACTTTGAGGTATCCAATTATATTCTTTTATCTGTTTAAATTTATAATTTATTCCATTATTTTTTGATAACCATTTATTAGATAAATATAATATATTGTCATTTTTTTCACCTATTTCTTGTATAGAACACTTACCAGAATTCAATTTTTCATAATATGCTGGAATTGCCAATCCATTTATATCTGATACATTTTCATATAAATAAGAATCATTAAAATCAATTCTAATTTTAGATTTAATTTTAATATACTCTTCTTTGCTATTTATTTGCCTAATACTAATTTGTTTCATACATTCATTAATAATATCAATTGGTATATGTCTTATTAAATCAGATACACTGCAATTAATATTATTTGATGAAAATGATTTTTGTTTTATATTTAATTTTTTTTTTACAATAAAATTATCTTTAACTTGATTTATATCAACAAATGGTAAAAAATTATTTGCATAATGATGAATAACAGTTAATTCTTCAGATGACCTTGAAATTGCAACATATAATTCATTGCATAATATTCCATTATAATTTTTATTATAAAAGGTATGGTATGATTCGTCAAAATTAAAAACAATAGATACCTTTCTCTCTAGTCCTTTTGATTGATGAAAAGTACAAAAAACTATTTTATTATCTGTTATATCATTATCTAAAGATTCATTATCGGACATAGGATAATATATAGGAATATTTTTTGAAGATAATTTATTAGCCAAATTTTTAACAGAACTACTTGAATTTCTAAGAGATGGAGCAATTATAAATATATCATCATATTTATAATTTTTACCAATATAATATTGTATTTCATTAAATATATCACTTGAAAATTGATTGCATATCAAATATCTTATTTTATTTGTAGATATTTTATTTGTTTTTATTCGCGAATATCCCAATAAATTATTTATAAAAGTAGTAATATGGTTAGTTAACCTAAATGTTTCTGTTAATGTACAATAAGACCATTCATAATCATTAAATTTATATAATTTATCAGTCATATATTCAGGATTTGCTCGATTATATCCATATATACTTTGAAATTTATCACCAATTAAGCATATTTTAGCAGTATTATTTGCGGAACATATTAGACAAATTAATGTATAATATAATGGATTTATATCTTGAGCTTCATCTATAATTATGATTGACCATTTATTTTTAATTAATTCTTTATATTCATTTTTTAAATATTTTTGAATTCCAGAATCATCATAACATTCTTTGCTAAAATAATTATAACAAAAAGAATGAAATGAATGAATTTCTATATTAGATAAATTTGTTTTATTTCTAGTTTCTAATTTTAATCTTTTATTATATGTCAATGATAATATATTTTTATCTGTATTTTCTTCAGCAATATAAATAATAGTAGATGTTTTACCTGACCCAACTACGCTATCAACAATTATGTTATTATTTTTAATACAATTTACAATATTAGTTTGTTCTTCTGTATATTTCATGCAACTTAAATATTTTTAATTTAGTGGTCTTATCAATTTTATTTTCTTATATATATTATTCAAACAATTTTGTTCTTCTTGTTCTTGATTATCTAATAAATTTTTATAGATTGAATGTTTGTTGTAAGTATAATATAGCGCATTTTTTCCATCATTATCACATATTGTTATATTTACTTTATTATCTAGTAAAAATTTAAATAAAAAATAATTTTCTGCAATGATTGAATAATGTAGTGCAGTTTTTCCATAAATATCTTGAATATTGGGGTTAAAATCTAGTAATTCATCGTTGTTTTTTAAAAAATGATATAAATATAAATTGTTTGCAAAATAATGAATAGGAGTTCGTTTGTAGTTGTCTTGTATATTTAGATTTCCTCCATTTTTAATTAAAAATTTAAATAAATTTTTATCTCCGTTAATTATTGATGCATGAAGTAGGGTTTGGCCATTATTGTTTTGTTTATTTATATCAAAATTATCTTCAGTAATGCATTTTTTTAAAAATTTTATCATTTATGTAATTATATATAATAATTAGTGATAAAAAAAATATTTCTTATTATAAATGGATAATACTCAAATATGGAATAATCAATCTTTATATAATTATCCAAGACCTCAAGGAAATTTACCTATGTTTAAATATGGATTAAAAAAAGATGCTCAAGTTAATTTTGTTATTTTATATAAAAATGTAGGTAAATATACTTCAATAAGTAGTTAAATTAATTCTAGTTTATCTAATTCATTAAATATTAATTCTTCAGTTATTTCAAATTGAAATACATATGATTCTTTTTCTACAGAGTCCGAATAATCTACCATAAATTCTGATTTTTCAAAATCTATAAATTTAACATCATTTGTTTTTAAATTGTAAAATATGTTTGATTCATGTATGTCTCCGTGAATTAAACACAGTCTATGCATTCTATCAATTGCTTTTGCGATGTTTTCGGCAATATTTTGATTAAATTTATTTTTTTTTAAAATATAGTCTAGTGGTTTATATTTTAAAAAAAGTAAGTTATCCATAAATATATAAATATTATCTTTTGTTTGATAATATTGATGTATTTTTACTCCTAATTTATTCACATACATTATATTTTGATATCTTACTTCAATATAAAATTTAGATTTATCATCTTTATTTCTATTCCATTTTACTATTACATTATTTTCTAATATTGCTATATTTGCGAAATGACTATAACTTTTATTTTTTTTTTTTAATTCTTCAGATGCTATGATTTTTTTAACGGTTATATATTTACCACCATAATAACAAGAAGACTCACTATTATAATTTTTTAAAGTTGGCAACAATAAATCATATCCAACCATCACTCCTCCATCAATCATATACTTTATACACAGAACTTCTATTAGGGTTTTTTTTTATAATAAACATGTATTTAATGGACAATATTTATAAAATATATCAAATAAAATGAAGAAGTATGATGGGAAATTTTTTGAAATATTACCATATGATAAATATTTTAATTAGAACCTAATATGGTTCTGAAAAATTAACTCATTTTTATTTTATTACGTTTGAAACATGTATAAGTAATTTAATTAATGATAGTAAAATGTAATATACAAATTTATCATTTATTTCAAATTTATTTGCATTTTTATTTTTTAATTCAAATTCCAATCTTATTTGATAGTTTTTGCTATTATGTTCAAATGGTCCATTGTTTAAATTTTCTTTAGCAAGTTCCCATTTTTTATTAGAAAATCCATTTTCAATTATATATATATCGAACAATTCACATGGTATTTTATATCTATTTTGATATACATATTTAGCATCTAATATTTCATTATTATTTATATAATATTCAATTTTATCATATAATGTTCCATTCATTATTTTATTATTTTTTATATTAATTATTTTACTAATATCTATATTATCATCTTCTTCTAATATTTTTTCTCTTGATAAGTGAAAAAATGTATCAGAAAAAAATAAATTATCAAATTTTTCTTTTTTAATTTCCTGTTTTTCTTCTACATTACTTACCGTTAAATTATGCGAATTATCCATTCTAAAACATTCTATTCTATAGCTATTATTTCCATATATTCTAATTATTTCTCTTTTATCTAGTTTATGTTTGAATGCATCTAGAATATAAGAAATAAATCGATAATTATATATTTTTGTTCTAAGTTCAAATTCTAAATTATTTTTAAGTGCATCTATAATCATATTTGATACATTTTGATATAATGTTTTAGTAAAAAATTGCTCTCTATATAAATTATTTTTTAAATAAATATTTGTTATCAATTTTTGTTTATTATATTTATTCATATCATTCAATAAATTTTTAACTTTATTTATATTTACTGATATATCATTTCGTAAATCATAAACAAGTGTAAGTATATTATCTAATTTATATGCATTTAATATACTTAATATAGTAATTATTCCATTTGATTTATATTTATCATTTCTATTTTTCTTAAACATAAATATACCTTGTGAATATGTTAAATCTTTGTGTATATAAGTTTCTACAATTGAATTTTCTACTAATTTATTTTCACTATAAATATATGTTTTATTTTTATCAATTCTAAAATTATCTGTTTTATCTTTAATATCAACTAATGCTTCATAATTATTATTATCTTGTTTTTTACCAACTTTAAAATCAATTGTTAATTCATTAATGGGTTTCCATTTATATTGTATATTGTTGCAAATAAACCATGTTTTAATTTGATATGATTTATTTACTGGAGTAAAAATCAATCCATCTGTTTTTATAGTTAAAGTTTTATTTGAATAATTTTTATATTGTTTATTTAGTCCATTGTGTAAAAAATTAATCATGTAATTATAATATTGCACATCTGTTTTTTTCTCATTTAACATATTATCTATTTTTTCAAATGGAGAAACAAGTAGTGCGAATGATTGATGTATTGAAAATGAATTTACAAATTCATTGTATAAACTAGATGATTCATATTTGAATATTGTTTCTAAAATTCTTCTTCTTTCATATGTTGGCCATAGTTTTTCTGCTTTTATACCAAACATTGCGTTTGATGAACCATATTCTAATTCTCTTGCTGCCAATTGTCTATATTCATTGTAATCAATTTTAGTTAATTCAATTGGGAATGAATCTAGGAAAATCTCTTTATTTGCTTTAATATCTGGTTTTGTTGGTCCATATAAAATATCAAATGCTAGATATAAAATTGAACCATTTTTTATTTTTATATTTTCATTGTCTATTATTTGAGTTCCATTAATAATTAGTTCTCCATCTAGCAGACAGTTAATATTATTAATATTATTGTGATTAAAATATGTTGTTATGTTTCTTGAATTAATATAAATTTCCCAGAAATTTATTTTTTTATCTGATCCATTTATTAAAAACATAGTTAATCCTTCTTTTTTATTTGTTATTAAAAACAAATATCTTTCTCCATCTGCTTTTGTTGATATGTAATAATCATTATCTGTAAGATACATGAAATTATCATTATCTAACTGGACTGGTTTTCCACCTATAAAAATAGGTTCTTCAGTTTCTTTAACAGTAGATAATGTTGTTGCATCTTTATATATTGTATTGTAAATTTCAGAAGCAACATTGTATGAATTATCATTTATACTTAATTTTTTAAGTAGAATGTCCATTTAATATGTATAAATAAATTTTTTAAAGCTAAACTAGTGTTATTTTTTTAATTCTAAAATACTCAGTAGTTTATTACCTATGTTTTCAATTGAATGTTCATTTGCATATTTAGCTGATTTTTCAAGTAGAATAGATTTATCTGCTGTTTTAATAAATTTTATTATATTATTTGAACATTCTTGAATATTATTCAGTAGATTAATATCAAATACAAATCCTCTGTCACCTACTGTTGTTTGTAGTGCTGCTAAATTTGTTGTTATACATACACATCCCGCTGCTTGTGCTTCGAGCGCAGATATACAAAATGTTTCAGGAAAAATACTAGGATATATAAAATATTCAGATTTTTCCATTTCTTTATATAAATCTTCTCTATCTAATCTCCCTTTTAAAAATATAAAATCTTTATGTTGTTTTAATTTTTTTAGTATATTAATGTCAGCTGGTCCATGAGGAGTAAGAGTGTCACAGCATACAGTTAATGTAGCCTCTGGAAATTCTTTATGTATAATAGGGAATATATCCAATAAATGTACTAATCCTCTTTCAATTGAAGAAGAGTATATAAAAGATAATGGAACTTTTGTGCTTTGTTTAATTTTATTTATATCGATTACATTATCTAAAATTGTAATTAAATCTAAAGGAACGCTATATTCCTTGCTAATAATTTGTTTATGCCATTCAGACAATACAATAAATTTTCTAAAATTTTTTTTATCACATATTGGAGTTCCATATGGAAATACGTCATGTAACCACAGATATACGTTCTTTACATTATCTTTCCCATTTACTGCTCTTAAATAATCTGAATGTCTTGATACTATGCAATATTCTATATCATTTTCATCTACGAAATCTTTAAAATCATCATTGCTTCTATAATGAACATTTCTAATAGTTTTTTGGTCTATTTTATCACAATGAATAAATGCATATACATCAAATCCTTTTGTTGCTAAAAATTCTGCTTGTGTTCTTAACATTTCTTCTGACCCTCCAAGGGACCCAGTTTTTGATCCATTTTTCAAGCAAGTATCTCCATTCCATGAATGCCAATATGGCCCAGTTACAAATACTATTTTTTTAATAGCTGATTTATTAATTATTTTATTTTTATTTTTATTAGATAAAGAAATTAATGATTCGATATTTATTTCTTCAATAAAATTTTTAATCTCATGTTTTTCTTTTTCATTTGTGCATTTGGCATAGTATTTCTTTAATTTTTCTATTTGTAAATATGCATATTGATTATCATTAAATTTAATTGAGTATAGACAACACATCATTGGAATATCTTTATAGTATATTTGTTTATTCAAAAAAAGTATTGAATCAGTTGGTTTTTCATAGTAGGAGGCTTGTTTAATATAATTATATATCATACTCTCTAATATTTTAATTGTATCATCATATCTTTGCATAATTATTTCATATTCTTTTAAATCATTTTTCTGAGATTCCTTTAGTTTTATTATTTTTTTTATATCTTTTTCATAAATACATGCAATATGATAAAAAACTTCAGCACTTCTTTTAGGATATTCTTTTATTGCTTTTAAATAATAACTAATTGATTTTTCACAAGGTTCTTTATTTAGTTCATATAAAATTCCCAAATTAATACACGAAATAAATCTTTCTTCAAAATAAAAATCATTAGCATTTATTCTCATTTCAAAAAATTTAATAGCATCGTCATATTTTCCTATTGCATAATAAGTCATTGCCAAATAAAACATATATCTCGTATTAGTTGGGTCTTTGATGTGATTTTCATATAAATTATCTACATCTTTATACCATCTCTCCATTGACCTTTTATGCATAGATTCATAATATTTATCTTCAATATATATATCTTCATCAACAATTGTTGCTACATTTGATTCTAACAAATCTGCATGTATATCTCCGTCATATAATAAATTTGCATCTGTTTTAACTATTAAACTACGATTATAATCACAATCTATTCCGCTTACTTTAATTCCTATTACATTTTCTTTGATGTTTCTATATTTATTTAAAATACTCATCAATTTATCACCATTATGTAGAATATATGTGTCGTCTGGCATAATATAAAATACGCATGGTTTTTGTGCTAATTTTACTGCTAAATTTCTAGTAACTGCAAAATTAACGAATGTTCCAATTTCTAATTGACCAGGAATGTCTTTTAATGTATCTTGAATTATTTCTCTTGTTTTATCGGTAGACCCAGTATCTAGTATAAACCAATAACTTATATATGGTTTATATGATTCTAAACATTCTCGTATAGATATTTCCGCATCTTTTACAATCATTATTAATTGTAATAATGGACGTTTTTTTATACCAATTTCTCTATTGTGATGTTTGTATTCTTCAATTTCTTCTGTTTCTTCTGTTTCTTCTATTTCCTGTTCTTCTTCTATATTATAAAAAGTATTGTGTAAAATTAATTGTTTTTTGTAAAATTCTTCTTCTAATTCTCTATCTTTATTTGCTTTTATGTTAAATTGAATATAATCTGGTCTTGTTTTATCGTAAATTTGTTTCATCATGTATAGCCACGTATTATCTGACAATTTCCATTTTATATCATCTATTAAGAAATGATTATAAATAGTATATTCTGGGCAATGATTAGGTCCTAATTCTATATTATAAGTAGTATAATATTCTTCTAAATTATTAAAAATATTACAAAAAAATTTCATTAGATTGCGAGGACCAATTAGACATTGATCTGGACATATTGATAACAAAGATTGTTGTTCTTTTGATGAAATTCTATTAATTGGATATGTTTTTTGCCAATTATCTTTAGAAGGTGGAGTTATATTATTATATTGGTTTTCATCTCTTGGAACTATTATGTAATTATCGTCAAATATATCACTAGGCAACCTAGTGAATGGAAGTATATCTGTTCTCCATTTAATTATATAATCAAATTTTATTCCAGTTTTATTTTCATATTCTTCAAGTAATTGGAATGCTCTATAATTATGATAAAACATAGAACCAAATCTATAAACTGCTGCTAAATCTTTATGATTATTTATTTTTGGGTCATTATTCCAAATTAGGTGTTCTTTATTTTGTATTTTAAAATTTTCAATATTAAATCTTTCAGGGTTAAATGGTATATTATATTTATTAGAAAATTTTTTTAAATTATCGTAGTCATAGTCTAAGTTATATGTAGATACAAAAATAGTTGGATTTAAATCTTTAATGATTAATTTCATTGTATTTTTATAAGAATATTCCCATGAATTTTTAATACGCCCAGTAATTAACATTGCTATATTTTTTTTATTCATTATTGTTTTTAAAATATTATTATTTTCTAATAATTCCGATATATTTTTCCAAGTTGGTGCTGGTTTATGCCAAAATGGTAAATAATAAACAGTTCCTTCATTTAAAAATGCAGCAGCATAGCTAAATGTACTTCTAGATAATACTAAAATATCAGCATATACAAAATCAATGAATGTATTTTCAATAGGTTCATCTATATGTAATATTATATCTTCATGTTTATATAAAGATGTATTTAGACTATATTGTGAATATATGTGAATTTTTTTATTTTTAATTGAATTAAATTGTTTGATAATATTTAAATATACATTATCTGGAGTATCTGCTCCATCTAATCTTGAATCATCTGAGTTAGGTCTTCTAATATGAATTGCAATATTTGTATAATTTTTATCAAATGAAGATTTATTTTTAGAAAATAATTTTTTAATTTTTTTCAGTGTGGTACTTTTCATAAAATCATCTATATTATCTTGAAAATATTTACCGTAAATATTTATTAGGTTTAAGTCCGATACTTTTCGTAAATCATAATTTATTTCAAAATTATCTATAAAATTAATTAAATTTTCTTTTTTATTTAAAAAGTCTGGGTCATTGTCGTAATTATGTTCCATTTTTTCAAATGGTGTATATACAAATTTTAAGTTATGTTTATCAGCATAATATAATGTAGTCATTAATGTATAAAATTGTGATCCAAATCCATCATTTATACTTAAATTAGTTATTTTCATTTAAGTATAAAAATAATTAAAATCCCTAGTATTTTACGTAATTATTTTTTATGAATATTATTGATAAATATGGTGAAATGTTATGTGGATTTTGCGATAAATATGGAGTATGTAGTAAATTAAATGAGTATGGATTTATTATTTATCCAATTCTTCTTATTTCTTTATTTATATTTGGAATTATTTTATGTTTTTATAATCAAACTTTAGGGATTATTTGTATTATTATTTCAGTTATTTGTATTATATTATATGTTATATGTGAATGTAAGGATAAAAATAATAAAGTAGGAGATTCTACTAATGTTTAACATTCTTCGTATTCAATTTTATTTTCTATGAGTAAAGTAGTTAAAATATCTTTGTGTATTTTTTCAATAATCCATAGTTTATGTTCTGATACCCATTGTCCATTGGCTCTTTTGATAATATCTTTAGATGAAAATGTATTTCCATAAATTTTATATCTATTTTCATCATATGCCTCTAATTTCAATTTATTTTCTTTATTTTCTTTTTTCTTTATTTTTTTGTCTTTTTCTTCTTTTCCTTCCTTTTCTTTTTCTTTTTCTTTTTCTTTTTCTTTTTCTTTTTCTTTTTCTTTTTCTTTTTCTTTTTCTTTTTCCTTTGCTTCTTGGGCTTCTTTTTCTGGGTCTCTTTCTTTTATTTCAAATGTATCATTCTTTTTTTTATTTCTAATATCATCTACAATACTATTTAAATTTTTTGAATGAATAAGTTTATTAATAACATCTATATATTTTTGATTATCTTTTAAAAGATTGATAACTACATCTAATTTTTCTAAAATAATATCTGATTTATCCATAATAGATAAAAAATAATTTATTAATGATTTTAAATTATTGAATTTCTAATAAGTCATAATTACTATTTTCAGATTCACTACTGTAACTATCAATATCTTCATCAATATCATATATTTGTTCTAAATTATTAATTATTTCTTTTCCAGCTTTTCCATAAATACTTATATATCTTCTTGATTTTTGACTATATATTTTTGTATTATCCAATGGATTATAACTTCCATGCAAAGGTTTTACATATTTTCCTTTTTCATTTTTTGTTATTCCATATTTATTATTGTATTCTTCTTTTGCTTTAGCTGCAATTTTTTTGTAATATTCTTTATTTTCTGTATCTAAAGATTTCCATATTTTACTATTTTCTGTTTTTGATCTATTTTTATTATCTAATTGAAAATATTGAAAAGAATTTTTAGGTTTTTTATCCATACTATATTTTTATATAAAAATTAGTGTATTTTTTTTTATTTAATTACAGCCTTTTCCCTTAGTTTTTCCAGTAGGATCTAAAAAATCATTATGATGTCTCCAAAATGTAGGACAATAAAATCCCCATTCGCGTATAACAGGACCAGTTATAAATAAAGTCCACACAGGAGTTTCATTTATTAATTCTATTCTATGTATTGCGTCTGCACTTCTATATATAGGAATAAAAGGATATCGTTTTTTAACTACTTCCTCTCTATTATTTTCATGTACCCATTTATCCATATTTTTAGGCATATGTTCTAGATAACAACCACTTAGTAGTATGCTTAAAGTCCACCATGGATGATCGTGTAAAGAACGGTCTTCATCAGATGACATAAATTTATGCAAATAAATATTAAATCCAAATCTATTGCGTGGTATTAGCCACCAACGACGCAGATATTCTGTTCCATCTTGTTTTCTCAATATTAGGTCTGGATTTTTACATAAATAATCTCTGAAGATACAAACTAACGTAATTATAAATATTAAAATTGATATTTCTCTACATATTTCTCTTACCAATATTTCTGAATTCATAATAAATTTAAAAAAAATTATTAGTGCGATTTTATTTTTTTTAAATTTTAATCATATTAATAAATGAATATATCACTTAGACACAAAAAAGACTATATTATAAATGCTGTAGAAAATGGATGGTCTGTTGAAAAAATAGATAATAATAAATATCAATTTGTATCTAATAATTTTAGAAAAAAGAAGGGCAATAGACGTTCAATTTCTTATCCTATATTAAAAAAAGATTTAATAGAAAGTATATTTATAGCATAATTATAATTTAGATAATATTTCACTTGGTGTTTCAGAATTATCTGATGTTTCAGATGTTAATGGACTGGGCTCAGTTGTATAATTAGAGCCTAGTAATTTTTGTATATCTTGTTCATGATATATTACTGTATCATTACTTCTTTCAATATGATGTTTTTTTGCAATTTTCTTTTCTTCTTTATGGGCATTAAATAAAGTATTTAATTTATCATTTGTATATACAAATTCAACATTATCTAATTTAGGATTAGAAGGAACCCATGAATACATTTCTGATATTATTATATCATATGTATCATCAATTTCAGCCATTTCTTTACAGAATTCAGTTGCTTCTTCATATTTATCAAAAATTCCTTTAATTTTAATAGCAATTCTTTTATTTGAACCATCATTTCCTACATATGAAATTGCTACATAATTTTGTCCAGCTATTTTATTATTTGCTGGATTTAAATATTCTTTAGCTTCAGCTTCTTTCGTTTTTATTTCTTCTTCTAGTTCTTCTTGTTCTTTTCTTTCCTTTTCCTCTTTTTCCTCTTTTTCTTTTCTCTCTTTTTCTTCAAGGTCTTTTCTTAGTTTTTCTAATTCTTCTTCAGATAATTCATTTTCTTTTATTCTATTTTTATTTGCTTTTAATTTATTTTTTCTACATTCATATTCTTGTTTTGCAATTTCTCTCTCTAATTTATATTCAGAAATAACTGAATTTAAAAATTTATCTAATTCTTCTTGCGATTTATCATTTCCTGGATAAGATGGAATAAATTTATACATTTCAATTATGTATGTATCATATCTATTATCACCATTTTTACTTATGTATTTTTTTGCTTCAGCTATTGTTTTAAATGCACCATTTATTCTAAGTCCATAAATATCTGTTTTTGCTGTTAAAGTTGGACCAACAAATGAAACAATTACATATTTGTATTCTTGTTGTGTTTTGTCTTCATCTAAATTTTTATCTTCATTAAATCCATCTATTTTTATCAAATTTTCTTTTGCTAGTCTAATTATATTTTCTTTTTCTTCTGGTGTTAAGTCATCATTTAATCCTGTTGTATTTTCCATATCATTTACAAGAGGAACATCTGGATATCCAAATTTAGGTTGGTCTAAATCAGTAAATTTAATTTCAATTTTATCATCATCATCAATTTTATCATCAATTTTTTCTTCAATTTTATCATCAATTTTATCATCAATTATTTCTTCAATTTTACTCATTATTTAATAATTAATAAATGAATATATAAATTAAAACGAAATTATATTTTAAAAAATATTATTTTATTTTTTTTACTTTTTGTTTTACGTTTGAGTTTATTTTTACATATTATATTTGATTTGTTTGATTTTACGCTAAATTCTTGTTTTAATATATCAATTTGTTTAAATAATTTTTTTGTTTTATTACTATTTCTTAATTTATTTTTACACTTCATTTATTATAATTCAGAAATTAATTATAATTTTTTAATATATTAATTATATGATTATATATTTTTTTTAGATTATCTGTATTTTTAGAACCAGATATATTAACTGCCCCTGACCTAAAAATAAAAACTGATGTATTGTTTATACATTTTATATTTATTCCACAATATTTATCAGGTTGAAATGATACATATTTAATAATATCATCTGGTTTTAATTGACTAGCAAGTAGATATTGATTAATTTCAAAATTTAATTTAAACCCGCTATTTATCATAGCTATTTCTAATGAATCTAATTTAAATGTTTGTTTATTTTCAATTATCGAATATATATTATCCATATATTCAATAATATTTACAATAATATTTACAATATTTTTTGCAATTTCTATATTTTTACATCCTGTTATTTGTAATTTACCATTTATAAATATTTTTACTGAAATATTTTTAGAATCCATATGTTCAAGTGAAAAGATAAAACAATTATTAAATATATTTTTTTTTATTTTATTTTTTATTTCATATTTATTGTTTTTTACCTTATTTTTTATTTTATGAATTCTAGTATTTTTAAAATTTTTATAAATAATATTTTGATTTTCTCTCAATTTATTTATATCTATTCTAGAATTTAAATTAGCGCATAAAGTAATAACTGATATATTGATAGGACCTTTTGTTATATCTTTGTCATACATTTCTATTACATTTGTTTGAAAATTTTCTTCTGTTTCCATACTTTTTATATAATTCTATACTAACGAATTATAATTTTCGAAATAGACGGCACAGACGACTACAATGCAGGAGAATAATTTAATTATTTTTAATCACTAATTTAAAATAATTAATTTATTATGTCTATTTTAACAGAATGTCAGCAAGCAGCTTTGAATGATCTCAAATCTGGGGTGAATTGTTTTATAACAGGATTTGGAGGAGTTGGAAAATCTTTTGTAATTGCTCATTTCTATAAAATTGTTTGTAGTAAATATGGACCATCTTGTGTAGGGTTAACAAGCACAACTGGTATTTCGGCTAAAAACATAGGAGGAAGAACAATTCATTCATTTGCTGGGATTAAATTAGGACAAGGTACAACTGAAGAATTATTGAAGGGAATGAATATGAAATCAAAAACATCTATATATAATAACAAAGTTCTAATTATAGATGAAATTTCAATGCTTTCATTTGATTTATTTACTAAATTAAATGAAATTTTTAAAAATATAAAAAGTAATCCTAAGCCATTTGGAGGAACACAAATAGTTGTAGTTGGTGATTTTCTTCAACTTCCAGTTGTAAAATCAGAAGATTTTTGTTTTGAAAGTGATACTTGGAAAGAGTGTAATTTTAAAATTCACTATTTAAAAGAAATTGTACGCCAAAAAGACCCTGAATTTCAAAATATGCTTAATGATATTAGAATAGGTAATATTTCAGAAAAATCAATAGAAATTTTAAATAATTTAGTTGGTAAAAAAATAGAAAATGAATATGGTATTCTTCCAACTAGGATTTTTCCAGTAAATAAAAGTGTAGATTTTATAAATAATAAGGAATTGCAAAAACTAATTGACCAAGGAAATGAAAATCATAATTATACCGCTAAATTTAAAGTAATTTATAATAAATCAAAAGAACCAAATTCTTTATTAATTGATAAAGCAAGAAAAGATGCGAATGTTCCAGATTCTATTTTACTTTGCACAGATGCACAAATTTTATTTAAAAAAAATATAGATCCTCCTAGGATAGTAAATGGCACAAGAGGAAGAATTAAATCATTTTTATATGATAATGAATTAAAAATGACACTTCCTGTTGCTATACTTATGGATGGAACTGAACACATAATAGTTCCTGATGTTTTTAGTTTTGTAAATCAAGGAATATTTGAAATTGAAATGAAAGTTTTACCAATTAAACTTGCGTGGGGAATTTCAATTCACAATATTCAAGGTATGACATTAGATGCTGTTTCTATAGATTTGGGAAAAGATGTATTTGAATATGGACAAGCATATGTTGGAATATCGAGAGTAAAAGACCTTAAGGGACTTTCTTTATTGGCTTTTGATAAAGATAAAATATTTGCTAATCCAAAAGCATTAGATTTTTATAAAAAATTGTAGTATTTTTTCTTACTTCTTCTTTTCTTTTTTCCAAATGATAAATGAGATATCAATAAAATTCCCATTCATGATTGTCTTCTACAATTTTTTTATATTTTTTTGAGTTCATATATCTATTTCTTGCAAATTCATCTCTTGCGTAGTATATTATCTCATCGTCTCCATTTGAATTTTTCGCAGTAACTGGGAAATTAGTTATATTTTCAGGTTCTTTTATTTGTATTATTTTTTGTTTTGCTGTTTTTTGTTTTATATATATTTTATGAATATCTTCAACCTGTAATGAAAATACTGCATTATTAAATCCTTTATATAATATATATGGTTTATATTCTTTATTTAATTTAGTAGTATCATATGATTTATTAGATAATTCTAAACTTATTAAAAATCCACCAGACCTCCACTTATAGTCAGTAGTGATATATACAAATCTAGTTCCAGGTAAAATACTATATATATCAGTAATATTTACAAATCCGCGTGATTTTAATTTTGCTAAATACTTGTCAAGTTTATCTGAATCAATGTGTCCGCCATTTGAATTTATATATTTCTGTATTGATTTATAATTAGATGGAGTCTCTCTTGGATTATCTTCTGATATTCTAGGTTCATTTTTATTGTATGGTTTTCTATCTTTTTTTTTTACAATATCTGAATCATCTGAAATTATAGAACTCATTGAACTACTGCTACTTCTTCTTTTCATCATTTATAAACATAAATAAATTTATTAATGAAAAAAATAATCTATATTTTTAAATTATTTGCAATTATACAAAAAGCTATTATAATAAAGAAATAAATTATCTTATATTTTTAGTTAAATAGACTTCTGTAGTTTTGTCTGCAAATTGAACAGTTGTTACAGAAATATTCTCACAATTTGGATTAGATTGATATAAATTTTTAGTATTTATTACTTTAACTTTTTCATTGGCTCTTAATATATTATCTGGAATTTCTTGATATCTTGAAAAATCATCATGAACAATAGTTACAATAGACCCAGGTTTTGGAATATTTGTAACTTTAAAATTATAATTGCCCATTTTATAACTAAAAATAAATTTTTATAAATAAACAAACTAAATTAATTCTAAAATTCCATAATTTGAGATATATCCCATTGATTTTAATCCACAATTTAGAGTTAATTTAGAATTTTTAGAAATAGTAAGTGTAACGTCTTTATTTATAACAAGTAGTCCAAAAATAGTTATATCAACATATGGTTCAATAGTAGTATTTTTTACTACATAAACATTTTCAAATATTATTTCAGATTTTGTAATATTTTGATTAAATATTCTAAATTCTTCTTTACAAGAAAATTTAAATATATTTCCCATTATACAAAAAACAATAAAAAAATAAACATAAATAAATATTTAAAAATATAAACAATGATTCCAAAAATTGGATTTGGAACATATAGAGTAAAAGATGAACAACATATTATGAATGCATTAGAAAATGGATATGAATTTATTGATACTGCTTGTTTATATAATAATGAAAAACTTGTTAAAAATGCTGTTGATAAATTTAAAATTAAAAATCCAGATAAACATATTTTTATAAGCACTAAAATTTCAAAAAAAAGTATATTGGAAGGAAAGATTGAAGAAAATTTTTATGAAAGATTAAATATATTTGAAAATATTGATTTATTATTATTGCATATCCCTTCTAAAAATTGTAGAAAAGATTGGGAAGAATTATCGAATTTATATAACAAACATAGAGATAAAATTAAATATATAGGAGTATCTAATTATGATATAGAACATTTAGAACAAATTAAAGGATTAGAAATACCATATTGTAATCAAATTGAATTAAATATATTTTACAATAGAAAAGAACTTATAAATTATTGTAATATACATTCAATACCAATTGTTTCTCATACAACTTTAGCTAGAGCTGAAAAATTTAACAATGAAACATTAAATTTAATTTCAAATAAATATAATGTTTCTAACGCAAAAATAATGTTAACTTGGGCACTTCAACAAAATTATATTGTAATACCAAAAACAACCAATATTGACCATTTAATTGAAAACAATAAACATGACCTAATTTTAGATGAAACAGATATACATTTGTTGAATTCGTTAAATGAAAATTACATAATTACAAAAATAATTAATTAATTCGAAAATATCATACTTATTCATTTTAAAAATTGGGTAGCCAAGATAAAAATTGGGTAGCCAACGCATATTCGATTTTTTAACATTGGTCTCACCTGGCTACCCAATTTTATCTTGGCTACCCAATTTTTGGAAGACATATGGGAATTATTCTAATTATTCTATTAATTACAAAATTGGGTAGTTTGGCTACCCAATTTTTTAAAAGGGGGGGGGAGAAAACACAAAAACTTTTTAGAAAAAAAAATTTTAACAACCAATCTTAACTTTAAAAAAAATTTTCAAAAACTTTTTATCTATTTTCTCCCCCCCCCCCTTTTAAAAAATTGGGTAGCCAAACTACCCAATTTT
>JACCDO010519346.1_pt1 | contig 35556 bp, 19 predicted proteins | sample 7446101 | NCBI WGS metagenome assembly JACCDO01 (sample SAMN15323440, study PRJNA562643) | freshwater metagenome | isolation source: river surface water | place: USA:Blue River Watershed | collected 2017-08-16 | reverse complement strand
CCCACCACTCTTTGAAGATAAATAATTGAATAGTATACGATTCCCATTCACATTATTACCCCTTTGAATGCCACCAAGAATTGGTTTAGCACTTAAAACGCTAAAGACTCGTAGCATTTCTTTCTCCCTTTCTCCTCTGCTGAAAACCTTGCCTGGCAACTACCACAAAGGCCGCAAAATTCCACTAGGGTTTTCATTTAGAAGAGATATTTGATGTCTAAGTACCCGAGAATTACATAGATACAATTGGATTCACTACATTGACCGGCAGCATCTACTCTACCAACTTTATTTCAAATTTGTACAATTCACTGAAGGGCCGCTTTGTTTATTCCACAGACGATCGAACTTGTTCAAAGGAGGAGAAAAGGCCACGACGGCGTCGCTAATATTGTAGATCATGCACAATCTGTGGGTTAGATTGAATGCCGTGATATTTTTTGGCCTAACTGTCTTACTGGGGATGGCATGGATGTGTGCATTTAGTACTTACTTACATAATGGTGAACCAGTTGTAAAAAAACTCAAATTAAATGAATTAAAGTCATTAAAGACACATGGTGGCATGGATAGAGCATTACTAACGATTGATTTGGAAGCAGATTTAACTCCAGCTTTTCACTGGAATTTAAAACAATTATTCGTATTTGTAGTTGCTGAATATCGTACAAAGGCTAATGTGCTTAATCAGGTTATATTATGGGATGATATAATTCAGGAAGTAGGTAAAGCAAAAATTAAATTAAAGAATAAAATGGTAAAGTACGCACTAATAGATCAAGGAAAAGAATTAAGAAATAATGAAATACAATTAAAATTAATGTGGGATCACATGCCATTGACAGGGGGATTGTATAATGCAGCAAAGAATGCAAGCACATTTAGATTACCAGAGGAATATACTACAACGTCGTAATTGTAACTAAAATATATATACAAAAATCACAACTATAATTTAGTATTTGACGAATCACTTTTTTTGTCTATCTTTTTTGTTATAATTCTTCCATTAACCACCTTAAGTCAGCACGATACAGCTCGTTTAATTTCCTCAACACAACAAAACCATTTCCAACTAATAGAGTGAGTAGATGTGTAGAATCGTCTTTACAGTAACGACTATACTTAAATCCGAGTCCGAATCCTGGCAATACTCCAAGTGTAGCTCCAAGTTTCTCTCCATCAAGAATGCCTAGCGTATCACCAACAAAAGTGCCAAGTGTAGCTCCAAGTTTCTCTCCATCAAGAAAGCCTAGCGTATCACCAACAAAAGTGCCAAGTGTTGCTCTAGCATCAAAACCGTCATTTAAACCTAGTGTATCTCCAAATCGTCCGACTATCAAACCAAACTCCAAAAGTGTCAAGTAATAAAGAAAATGCTTGTGACACTATTACATCGTTTATTTATTTCAAGCATATAGTTTCAGTTACTTAAAACTGCAATATTGTTATTGTAATTTAATTAAATACAAAAAGTACAAGCGATAATTTTACATTCAAGTTACTTTATATTACTTTCCATGAAAAGTTAAACGAACAATTACATAATTTTGATACTTTTCTGCCGTTGATTCTCTCAAAATAGCTCGAGTTTGCTCATCTATACTATCCTTAAGGTTAATGACCAATTTGCGTGAATCAGTCACTACAGTCAAGTCATAATCCTTGTTTAGATAAACTTTCGAAATCTCTTCACTACTACTAACAGCCACAACAATGTCAACATTATATTTCCCATCGACGGAATGACTAAATACTTTATACTCACCCTCACTTATACCTTGAAACACTCCATCAGTTTCTAGCTTCTCTAGCTCCACAGCTTTTGGAAGAATATACTCGTTATTTTCTGACGCGATTGTCGCTGGAACTATTGCTGCTTTCTTAACTGGCGGCTTCTTAACCTCTGGTATTTCAAAGGTGCCGTCTTCCGACATTTCGATGTATTCATTGTCCATTTCTTACTGTTCTACTGGTAAATTTCTTCCAACAGTTTAAACTTTTTTAGAATTCCAAACCAAGGAAGGGATTTGGCCTCAACGCAACTAATTATAAAAGTTCAATAGTGAGCGGAAATACACTTCCACTCGGGTTTTGGAGAAAGAAAGAGAGAAAAATGATGTATAATTGTGTATGCAAGGTACATAAATAGGTAACGGTAAAAACCAAAGCACCGGTTAATAAGCTGCAGTAATATCATACAATAGAAACACTATGAACTAGATTATATTCCTGTGATGGCGGCGTTTATTACAACTGTCGGTTGCTCTCCAACAATAAGTTTTCTTATTTCTCTTTCTTCAGGCGTCAGTAAACCTGCATTTGGTGGAACGTAAACAAGTTGATATGATTTATCTTGAAATGTGTGCTGTCCTCTTTTGACGGATACCTGCCAAAATCGATTATCTTGTAAGTTAGTTTTAAGTTTTGTACCACATGATAGTGGATCAAAAAGTAATAATGATTGTTTGTCGTTATTTTGTTCATAACCAATGATTGTTCTTGAATGTCCCTCATGCTGAAAGTATAGTGGGGGAATGTGCATTGATCTTTCTTGCTTATATATTTCAAAGTATCTTTTTATCCATTTAAATAATTGTATATTTACATCCACACTTTTGCCTTCAGCACTATAATTTTTCTGAAAATCAACAACAATTGCATTAATACCAAAATATCTCAATAATGAAGCACATTCTGTGGCACCGATCCAATGAGAAGTTCCAACCAGATGAAGAGATGGTCCAGCTAGATCCTCTGCGCCTACTTCATCGAATCCATCTCTCCATGCTTTCTCAATCCATGCTTGAATCCCGTATATACTTGGTATATCACCATCTTTATTGAATAAAACTTGTTTATACTGAGGAACTTGGATTAATGATGTACATAGTATTTGAATGTTCCTATATCCGCAGGACCAGTGAACGCCCTCAATTGACTGAACTTGTGAGATGTGAGATGTTGGTGAACAAATTCTGTAATTTCTTATTCCTGCTTGATGCTTTACTCTAAACTCAATCAACTCGATTAGACCATCCGTGACGGAAGTGTCTAACTGTGATACTGTTGACGATGTTGCTTCAGGATACGCCTCGAATAATGGTTTCGGTAGCTCAGCTTCGCATATTTCACAATATTCCATTAAATAATTATTAGCGAAAGTACAACTACCGCATATTTTTTCTTCATACTCTGTTTTAACTACTTTTTGTTGCTCACCATTGTTATCAACTGTATCATTTTTCCGCTTCATGATTTGACCAGCACAAAATCTGCCAAATCTACACTGTCTTCGTTTGTAGTGGAAGTCCCAATGCGGTAGAAAATTTGAAGAAATTTATTTGCGGCACTCACCATACTTCGAAGATACTTATTAGAAGTAATGAATGGGTTTCCATGCTTTGATAGAAATACAGGCATAGCGAAGACATAGCTACTGTATGCTTCAGGTATCATCACCAGTTACTTGACGGCTCGATGACAGTTATCAACGGGGTAATGATAATAATGTGTGCCCGAAAAAGTAGAGGGTTTTGATGCCAACGAATCTACTTATGTAATAAATGCAGATACAACTTCAATCTTCAATCTTGGAAGACTTTCTATGTCATAACACAACACGAAGTGAAAACAGGCCCAAGACTACCGTTGATCAGCCGCGTTGATCAAAAAGAATCAAAATTTATCAAATTTTGTTGGAGATTTGAGTTCGCTTTGTGTCAAACTGAATCACTGATTCCTTTGTATATGGAAGCTTCAGGAAGTAAGATGTCTATGGCTGAACGCCTTAAAATGTGGCGAGCAGCGAAAGAAACTAAAAGTACTAAAATATCAACGCCTTCGAATGGATCAACCACTCCGATGGCAGACATGATCAGTAAGTCACCGTTATTTGTAAATAATAACGCTTCTCTTGTTACTTTGACTGACTATTGCAAAGAAAATGAAGATGTTAACTTGATGATGTTAAAGGATAAAAAGAAGAGTTTGTACCTTCCACAGAAAGATGTCGTTGAATATCACTCACCAATCATCTCAAAGTCACCAAAAGAGTTTAAAAAGAATGCAGTTACATCACCAATTATAATTCCAAATCAAATAATATCATCATGCTCCCCAATTGCTAATAAAATAGTAAAACTTGAAAATAATGTTGTGACTGAGTCACCTAATCGCGAATGGATTCAACAAAATATTAATTTTGCACCAAATACAATTTCACCAAGTATATTCAACACTACAACCGACGAAGTTGACGGATATGTCACAGCAAGTGATAATGTCGATGGTTATGATGATAGTAGAAGTAGTTTAAGTAGTTGTCGATCATCAATAGAATTTACAACAAGTCCAGCTCTACTAAGGGCAATTAAAGACTCAAACAATAATCAAAACAGCAAAAGTCGTAATTTAAGAACAAATAATCGCACGACTTCGTCAGTTACTAAGTCCCCTTCCATGACGCCAACCTATAAGATTGCTATTACCAAAGCTATGCAAGATATTGAAGCTTTAAGTAATAAAGTAAGTGAATTGGAAGGTGAAATACAAGAAAATAAATCTGAATTAGCCAATGCAAAGGCCAGTGAAACCGTTGCACTCAATCGGTTAAATATGGCAACAGAAGAAATTAATTCTTTAAATTTTTTAAATTCTATTCAACAACAAAAAATTGAAGAGTTAGAACAAGAAATAAGCAAGGATCGCCTTGAACAAAATGAAAATCTGGCGAATAAAATGAAAAAGCATAAACAAGAATTGAAAAAAATTATGCAAGAAAAACAAGAATATGAAGATAGGGCGAATGTAATGATACAGCAAATGACGGAACAAATGACTATGTTGCAGACTATGGCAATGAGCAGAATAGAGGAACTAGAGAAGTCGTTACTGAATGAAACTCGTAAGACGGAAGAACTAGAACAAGAATTAGCGACCTTAAAGAGGAAAGGTAATGCGAATAACACCTCGATCATGAAACAGAATGCTGTAAGTATGTTGAATCGCGATGAGGAAGACGATGATGATGATGACGATGACGACGAGGAAGACGATGGAAATGTTACTGAAGAAGCAAGTGATTGTGATGATCAAGAGTAAGAGAAAAACTTACTACAACTATGATGAATTTTGTAAAATAATGAAACAATAATAAACAAATGCATATGGTAGACTGTTGCCGCGCGCCTACGGTATTTCAGAGTTCTCTTTTAGAGAACCAAGTAGTGTTACAACATTATTATCTACGTTTTCAACTATTTCCTCGTATACTTCTCCTAACGACACCTGTGCGCTACTAAGAACGGGTAAAATAACCGTTGGACCTATTGAGCTCCAAACACAAGCGAGCATGATTAATATGGCACCTATTCCGGTATTATATCCTAACTTTTCATGTAGAAACACGGAAGCGAAGGCTGCTCCCCATAACGGTTCGGTTGAATATATAACTGTAGACTCTGATGCTGATAGTTTTTTCATTGCAAAATTTTCACAAAATGACGTTAGAGCTGTGGTCACAACACCTGTCCACATGATTGCCAATCCAACATGCCAATCTTTAAATGCCGCCATTTGTTCGCTAATTCCATTCCATAATGAGTGCAAATCACCATCATTATTACTTAATAGTGGGGCTATGAAGTCATTTGAAGTCCATAACATGGAAAACAATGCTACCACTAATAACATAGCACCAGTAAATGCTTGTGTATCACCTGGTTTCGTTGAATTTCGCATATGTTTTTCAACACGCCAAAATCCTAAACCAAAAAATATTGGTTGTAATAATGCAAATAAGTCACCAATCCCTGGTAATTCACTACCACCTAATTCTAAACATCCAACACCTGCAACAGCCAACAATGGTGAAACCAATGAAGAATACCATGCTTTATTTTGTGAACTTTTACTCCCAAACATTGCATCTAGCATTGGCACTACAATAACTGCCAAACTACATATAAAAGCTGCTGTTGATGCTGATGATGTTAGTAAAGACTGTGCTTGTGCCCAATAACCTAACGATAAATATACACCTACTTCCAAACCACCTTTCACTAACATTGGATTTTCCTTACCAAGTTTTACTAACGATGGAAAAAATATTGAAGCTGCTAATGAAAATCTTAATGCAGCAGCAACTGAAGGTGATAATGCTTCATCTAATATTTTTACGCAACCAAAATTTGTACCATAAAATGCTGACACTGTCAATAAAACAATACGTGAGATCCATTTCTCGTCAATATTCTTGAAATTATTAAGTACTTTAACTGTTGAATCTTGTTTTAAGCTGTTAACATCGAGAGAAAGTGGAAGCGGAGGAATTTCCTTATTTAATTTGAGTTTGGTGGAAACAACATTAACAGGACGACGGCGTAATGCTTCTGCAGCATTTAGAAGCAAAAGTACACACACTACCAAGATACACACCATCTCTCCTTGATGTGGGATGTGGTCTCGTTAAAGACTCTCGTGGTTTAAACATGAACGCAAGGCAAAGGACCGGAACTATTTCTTTCGACTTATTACTATTTACTGATAAGTTAATCATTGCTTGTGATAATTTAATCATTAACAAAGACGAGTTAATCATTAATTACTACTGATAAGTTAATAAGTGTCAGCAGATTGAGATCAGTATTGACATTGATTTATTGGAAAATAATAATTTAGAAATAAAAAGTTGATTAAAGTTTCATTGGATAGAGACCAACAAATGTAAAGTTTCTTCCGTTTTATAATCAGAATTTTACACCAAACCCTAATAGGTTTTGGAAGTAAGATCATGCAAGGAACTTACGTGTGCAGTCCACAAAAAACAAAAAGATGATCGCGCGTGTACTAATCCTCGCCGTGCTTTTAGCGGTTGCTCAGTCCTTCCAGTCCATCACTCGTGCCAGAAGCCTAGTCTCAAAGGTAATTTTAATTTATTCTTGATACTTCTTTATGCATGCGTGGAAAGCGAAACAGTAACAGAATTTATTGGTCGAATTTATCAAAACCATTATTTTCATGCATTTTAGATGCTTGTACATGTTAGTAGCATGTATATTGATGGTTTTGTAACATTTGATTAGTAGTACTATGGTTTCATCATCATCTGTTCCATCATGGTTGCTTGCATCAGCATTTTTTCCGATTGAAAATACATGCTTATCAATCCATCAATGATAACAATTTGAAATTTCTTATTCTTAAGACTCGTTTTTTCATTTGCATTAACATTTCCTATTCTTTCATTAGGTTAAAATGGCTGGTGGTGAAGATGTTAGTTTCGTTCCAGATATGCCAAGACGTCAAACTATGAATGCTATATTAGTTGGCGCTGTTGGTGTCTCTACGTTAGGATTAGCTGTACCTTACCTATCTTTCTTCGTCCCTGCTGGTGGAGGAGGAGGTGGTGGCGGTGTCGTAGCCAAGGATGCTCTTGGTAATGATGTAACCGTTGAAGGATGGAAATCATCTCATCAAGCTGGTGCACGTGAATTAGTTCAAGGTTTAAAAGGTGATGCCACATATTTAATATTAGATGAAAATAAAGCACTTGCAGATTTTGCATTAAATGCAGTGTGTACTCATTTAGGTTGTGTTGTACCATGGAACAAAGCTGAAAATAAATTCATGTGCCCATGTCACGGTTCACAATACGATAAAAATGGTAAAGTTGTAAGAGGTCCAGCCCCATTATCTCTAGCTTTAGCTCACAGAGAAGAGGATGCCTCAGGTAAAGTTATCTTAAGAACCTGGACTGAAACAGATTTTAGAACTGGAGAAAAGCCATGGTGGAATTAAATCACTGTAAACCTATTTCTTTCCTGTATAATTATAAAAACATTTTGTCAACATACATTATTTACAAATCATCGCTATATCTAACCCAATCGTCTTGATGAAATAAATGAGGATATGTATTGTACAAATGCTCACGACTCTCGGCGGCTACGAATAATGAACCGCATATTGCAATAACGCAATTCGCATCACTATTCCGCCTCTGCAATATCCAGTCAACTCTTTCGTTTATAGTCCCATGAACCTGGCGCTCTTTGTAATCACTCGAATTCAACACTAACTTCGATTTATCAAACCCAACTACTAGTTGCTGATACAATTGAGACTCGGATAATGATTTAAAGTGTTTCGATTGTACCAATAGCAATTCGTCGCTGTGACTGGTGACCGGCAGCAGCATATCATCAATGCACTTCTCGGATCCAGCGCCAAATAGAACTATTATACGCTTCGAATTATACATTTTTCTTAAATTTATTAGAAACTTTTCGACACTATCACCGTTGTGACAACTACAAGTAAGCGAGCAAGTAAGTGATTGATCAATTGAATGAATGAATGAGTAAGTAAGGAAGTAAGTAAGTAAGTAAGTAAGTGATTGAGTGAATCAGTACCCGTCGATGTACAAGATGGTCTTGTTTATATTGAACTTCTCGTACCTACAAGGCCAAAAGGTGTGCTTCAAACCATGTAGTGGGATATTCAGATACTCCAGAACAGCGATAGAAAGAGATATATTCTCTTGCTGTGTTGTATAGGGTAAGTCTAAATTTAGAGATTTTATTTTATCATAATTGATATTTACTTCATGAACGTGCGCATTCAGTGATTTGCACTCTGCCCTAAATACTTCCAAGACCTCTTCATTTTGCGAATTTAATGTAAATAAATGAGAATTATTCTTAACAATTCCGACTTTTTGACGAGAAATCGCAGCCAATGTACTACCCAAAATACTCGTATGGTCTAAGCTTATACTGGTAATGACGCAAGCAATTGGATTGTCGATGAAATTAGTCGAATCATAACGACCACCAATTCCAGTCTCGAGGACAATATAGTCAACAGAATGTTCATTAAAGTATAATATTGCCACGTATAAGATCAAGTCAAAAAAAACAGTCCAAGTTTCATTTTTCATATTTGACAATGCAATTTTGCCTAGTCTATGCATGTCACTTTTCGATATCAATGAAGAATTGATACGGATTCGTTCACGTGCAGTATGTAAGTGTGGAGATGTAAATATGCCGACTTTATACCCGCAATGTTTAATAGCACTAGAAATGTACTCGACATTTGATCCCTTTCCTTTGGTGCCAGCAACGTGAATTACTTTAGTATTTTTGAGATTTGAACATGAATTGTATAATTTTTGAAAGAATAACTTTCTTATTGCAAAAAGATCATTATCGCTAATATTATGACGAGTTGGATGTACAGCAACACGAAACAATGATTCTAATATTGCAGCATACTCTTTGTCGACTTTATTCTTATGGGCACTTGGTAGAACAAACGATAGTAACGATGCTATAAACAGTGTAGGAGCCAACAGTGACGAGTTAGATACTTCTCGCAGTGACTGCATTATTACTTTGTCGCCCAGACAAACGCTTACCTATTAGACGCTTACGCAGACGGTTCAAATTGGCGAATCAAGTTCCTGACTGTCGAGGACCTCTTCGTCCTTTCTCTAAGGAATTAATACAATATAATAAGAAACACAGTAGACATTAAACCTTCTGAATCTAGTATACAGAATTATCTACTTATGCAGTAAGTTCATTAATTATTACTGGTAGAGATGATCGACACAATTTGACTAGTGTTATGATTCTTATGTTTAATTTGACTCTATTTCTGCTTAGAAAGATAACGGCTGCATCACATTTCTTTCTCTATATCGTTTCTTGTTAAGTTGTTTCTTTTGCTCATATCCGGTCCTAAAAAAAATAACGACTTGCAAAAACCAGAAAAAGGATAAAGGATGTCCGAGAAGAAGGTTACGGCAACGGTTGACCCACCTGGTGGCACCCGTATGGGCTTAGACAAGTTATGGCAATGGGAGAAGCGAAAGTTAGCTTGTCGTATACGTCCAGAAACAGGAAATCCAGCAGGTGATGACTTGAGAGAAAGGTTTGCAGAATTAGCAGGCGCTGATTTAAAAGAAATCCTTTCGGAAATGAAGCAAACAAAGAAGAAAAAGGAAGAAAAAGACAAAGTATCACAAGATCATGATGGTGATAAAAAATTTAAGGAGGTATTAAATAGATTTCACATTCTTGGTGCATCACAACAAGCATTAACAGAAATGGCTGAAGTTGATGCCGTAAAATTTGCCTCTGCTACACAAAAAAATGTTAAAAAGGTATATGCTATATTACCGAAATCACCACCAAAGAGAGTTCTACTAGAAATACAACGAGAACGCTCAAAACCATTGAGATTACCTGATCAAGATGAAAATAAAGCAGCAACTGCTAAATTAGAAAAGAAATTAGCGAAACAGCGTGCAGCTAGAATGAAAGCAATTGCATTACAGTCATCTGAAAATAATAAAGCTAAAAAAAATCAAGTTTCAACAGAAGAAATCATGGATATGATTGGTTCAGTGTTGCCTTCTTATGGAGGTGACTTGTATAGCACCAATGGTGAGTATCTGCAAGGTATGTTGTACTTATCACGTATGAGTAAGAAGAAGAAAACATTTTTGAGAGATGGCACTATGAGAGATGCGAAGGACGATGGATCACCTCTTAAGAAAACTGCGACAGAAGATGGCGAATTTCATACTGGCTTTAGTGAAGGTTCCAGTGTAGCTGAAAGTGTTAGTGCGAAATTATACTGCGCTGCTGCATTATGCAATTGGTCAAGACACGGTGCTAATGCGCAAAGATTGTGCAGTGAAGGTGCTGTACGAGCGATTATGCAGTTATTCTTAGAACCTAGTAATCGAATCATACGATTTTGTGCTGGTGCGTTTCGATTTATGTCTGAGCACACTATTTTAGCTACTAATATGATCGAAGAAGGCGCCTTAGGCACTATAGCTGATGTGATACACTCAACTATTGACGAATTTATTCTTGGTAATCTCGGTGTAGCGTTGTTAAATTTAACAAGAGTAAACGGTAAGGAAGACAAAGTCGTGGAGGGTGGTATAGTACTGTCATTGATGGACTTGAGCACTATTTTCCCTGACTTAGCCAGTACATGTGCACGAGCATTATATAACTTAACGTGTATTGATGCTTCATATCCATTGATCGAACGAGTGATTCGAGCATTGATGTCGATGCCTACTAACGGATCATCTAATGTCAAGCACATCTGTGCTGCTGCACTATGCAACTTGTCCGACTTAAAGCAAGTTTGTGTTCGCTTAGTCGAAGAAGGTGTCATTAATGTCTTAGGTATATTAGCTAGAGGTTCAGAAACTCGCACAATGAGAGTTTGTGCCGTTATCTTACAAAATTTAACTAATTGCAAACCATGTAGAGCTGATATGGTATCCAGAAACTGTGTAAGTGTTATACATGGTTTATCGAGCGACCAAGATCCGATAATACTGCGTTGCATTGCTCTAGCTCTGTCGCATTTAACTCTAGATCCTAACAATGGTCCTCGTATAATTGCGGATGGTGGTATCACTGCCCTTTGCAATATCGCAATTAAATATCCGAATATAGCCGGTATCTCTCAACCTGTTACAGAAGCATTCCAGCTATTGGCTAATTGCAAAGTGGACAATTTAAAAGAAATACGCATCAAAATCGTCGAAGAAAGTGGCATTACCGCCCTCGCCAACCTATTACGTTTGTCGAATGACATCTTGACTCTTGAGCGTGCTCTGGCGACACTATGCTACCTACTAATTGAGCACGAGAATCATCTGCCAATCGTTCAGCAGGGTCTCATTGTCATCATCATCAATTTGGCGAATTATGACCACCATATTATCAAAGACTTGTGCGCGATGGCGTTTTTGAATTTAGCTCATAGTGAAGAAACTCGGAAGCACTTAGTCAATGGTGGTGCAGTGTCCTCATTGATATCACTGTCAAGTCATAAGTCGATATCTACTCAAGCGAGATGTGCAGCTGCTTTGTGTTTTGTTTGCACTTATGAACCAGGTATGTCTCGCATGGTCAGTGACGGTGTCATACCTGCCTTGGTTCAACTAGTCGTCACAGACGACGTGGAAACACTGCGTTTCGCGTGTGCTGCATTATGCAGGTTATCTGTGAATGCAGAAAATGCTTTGTTAATTTCTAATTCAGGAGCTATTCCTCCTCTAGTCGGTCGTGTCATCAGTAGCGACGATGTAACAAAGCAATATTGCGGTGCAGTCTTGTCATCCGTCTCGTATTACGAGTCTTGCCGACAGAAATTAAGTGATATGAATGTAGCTGCTGCAATGATCAAGTTGGCATCCTTAAACGACGACATAATCAAACAAAGGTGTTTAGTGTCCTTCGCGAACCTGTCATGCGAGCCCAGCACTCATAACGACATGGTGAATCAAGGCGTAGTAGGAATTATCTCAGATTTAGCGAATACATACAAGGAATATAACTACATTTGCAGTGCTAAAGCACTATGTAACTTGGCATGTAGTGAAAGCACGCGTGTGTTGGTTGCGAAGCAAGGCGCGGTTAATGCACTAATGATGATAGCATTGGTTCACTCCGTGGATGTTGAAACCAAGTATTACTGCGTACTTGCGTTGAGTAATCTGTTAGATCATACCACCGTTGATTACATGCTTAACGAGTCCATTGTACTATCAATAGCAAACTTATCCCGATTATCTGATCGCAGAATCACCCAATTATGTGCAGGCATCTTGAATCGCCTGACTCATTTCCCTGACGCGCGATTGAACATGATCGAGAAAACTCAAGTATTAAACAGTTTGTTTGCTTTATGCGATACTAATGACGAAGAAACGGTTATATTGTGTGTTCGCACTACTGCCAACTTGGTGTTAGATCCACAAACCAGGTCAAAAGTCATTGAAGCTGGAGGCTTGCGAGTCCTGGAGAAAGGCGCATCCCTGAAGCAGGAAGACGCCTCACTGCAATGCATTCAAGCCATTTTCTCTGCAGCCTGCTCCCACCCTTCCTTCTTAGTGAGCATGTCCAAGCTTAACATTCCAATTGTGTTGTTAAACGTTTGCAATTCCAGCAGTAGCTCGTTGAAGTACGATTACGCTTGCAAAATACTTGCACTCATTGGATGGAACGCCGAGTCCAGAATATTTATTCAAACCAAAATTTTCTTTGATGAATTAGTAAGTTTGATTGGTAACAACCTTCAAGTGACCAACTTGCGATGGTTGGCGCAAGCTTTACGGTTCGTCACCATCGGCTACGGCGACACATACGAGCTGATCAACTGCGGTATAATCCAAGTCATTACCATCATATTCAACACGATGACTTCCCCATATGGTCAATCCAAACTATCCCGCGAGGATCAGCTTGATATCGCGTACTCTCTCGTTGACGCCATCCGCACCATCTGCGATACACAAAACTGTATTGATGCCGTCGCATCTGAGTTCACAATGAATTTATTAGCACATTGTGTAGATATTTGCGCTGACTTCAAGTCGTCTCCGTTAGTAAAGGATATCATGTACAACACCGCAGTTACTTGCTACTATTTCAGCAGCAACTCACAGAATAGTAGAGCCAACACTTCAATTGCAAGCTCTATTACAATGTTTGCTACTATTGCATGCCACAAGTCATGCACTGAATTAACTGCTGCAGCATTATGTAACTATTTGTTAGACACAAAGTACAGGACTCCATTTCTAACGGCTAATGTAGCGAATATTGTTCTGGGGATAATAGACCTTGATTCGTCGCATGATGTGCTTTACAATTGCATTTCTTGTATATTTGCAATGGCAAAAGTTGCATCTTGCCGTGATTGGTTGACCGTGCAATGTGGTGCCGATGCCTATGTCTTGCGTATATCACAAATAGAAGCAGTAAAGTTGAAAGCCAACTGCGCACGCACACTAAAGAACTTAACAACGGAGAATAACGATGCACTCGAAGAGGGCGCAGTATCTACCTTGATCGCCATGTCCCTCGAGGGAAAGTCCAAGAATCAGAAAGTAAGTGAGGATCTGATCGTTCCTTACATTCAACCTAATCCAAACTCAAAAACGGTAACTATCCCATCTTGTAGTGCTGAAACCGTCACAAATGCTACTTGGATTCTGACCTACACTGTTACCAAGGGTGGTTCTGCAGGTGAGGGACCAGAAGCACCTCAACCACCACCATTGAAGTTAGTTATGGACTCTGTGTTGAATATCAGTGAAGACGGGGACATTTCTGAAATTGAGGCGCGTACTAAGATGGCATTCGCTAAAATGCAATGTCCAAACGACTTGAGACAAGCGTATCTACTGACAGATCAAGACTTTGCAGTGAAGAATAACGACGATGAATCGTCTGAAGTTGAGGATGAATTCAAGGATTCGTCGATGTTCAATGACGACATAAGTGAGATAAAAGCGCCGTTAGATATTACCACGAACACTTTGCAAGGATTTGATAACACATTATCCAGTGAAATGAAATCATTGACATTGAATAGTAGTGACAACAGTTTGAACGGACGAGCTGCTAGTGCAAGCAATTCATTACCAGTTATTGCTGATGGAAAGAATGAGTCCAAAAAGGAAAAAGGGAAGAAGAATGCCAAAGATTCCACACCAATGAAAGCAGAATCGAAGGATAAGAAGTCATCGGCTGCCAACAAGAAGGATGATACTCAAGTGAAGAAAAAAGCGCCACCAAAGGAAGTCAAAGAAGCACCAGCGGATATCGGAGACAAAGCGGCTAAATTAGGATTGTATAATTAACACAATAAGTTACAAAAAGACATTATATATGTATGTAAGTATTCTTTATTCATTTTTCATTCGCTGTTTTCTTTGTTCATTATCTATGTCCATGTTTTCTTCATTACTTCTTTTACGATAATTATTGTTTGAAATTTGCAGATTAGCTAAATTGGATGTTGTAGAATTAATGCACATTCGCTTGAAGTCAGGCTCATTGTGATCTATGAAGTCTCTGCCTCGTTTATGGTCATACTGCAATATATTTTCCTTCATTAACCTTTCCTGATAATCTCGTTCGCATTTCATGATACGAGGTAACGGATTCCATACTTCTTTTAGCTGCGGTCCGTCGTGGTCCATCTCAAGTGTGTTATCACCAGTGTACATCGGAGTAACCAACATTTGTTCCTCATACTTCTTCACCTTTCTTGTCTCTCTTTCTATGGCCAATTGACGAAGAAAAAAGTTCACAGGTGGCGCATCACCAGCACAGCCGACTACTCGATAGCTCATGTTGCTGCTCACAGTAATAGACACGCCATTCGTCGTTCTTAAAACTCGTTCTTTTGGTTTCGTTTTCATCGTCCGAAATTATAGCGGCCCTCTTTGGTCCGCAGTGCGAAGTGCACAGAAAAGAAGAAATAGTTGAGTGGGAGAAGCTCCTCGTGAATCAGCTTAATGTTACAATTAATATTTTATGATCACTAAAGATGGTGGTTTCGGCTTCGGTGTAGTTAAACAAGTTACTAACATTAGGTGTAGCTTATGAAGTTAGCACTAGTAACTTGATTAACTGCACCAACACCATCACTACCATCGAGGATTAGTGTTGATATGTTGATACTGGGGATGATGGCATCATGGCGATCAAAAACGTCAGTCTGCATAATTGCAGGACCCTACTCAGCTCTAAGATACTGAGAATCTGTTATTTGCTCTATTGGAACACAGCGAACTGCTAAGATATACTACATTTCCTCGCTAGCAATTATACCTCGTCGACAGCGCTAGCTACGGACTTACGGTAGTCCATGGCTAGGTTGCTTAGATGATCAGCCCGAGAATTTTCTTCACGTGGAATATGCCTTAGTTTTATATCTTTAATATTTTTGATTAGTTTCAACGCCTCCTGGTTCAGCTGCATTAGATTTGCGCTTTTCACTTTGTAAATACCACTCATTTGTTTGATTACCAGGTCCGAATCACCCTCAATCACGATATTATTTAACTTTTTCTTTTCTATCCACTTTAATCCTTCAATTAATCCCATATATTCCGCATAATTATTGGTTTTGTCGTTACCCAAGTAGTTATAGCTAGACCAAACTTCGTTTCCAACTGTGTTTTTATATAATACTGAACCAGACCCAGCAATACCAGGATTACCACGGGATCCTCCATCAAATCGTAGTATCCATACGTTTCCAAGTTCGGAGTAATTTTGAACAGACGTGTTGTCCTTATTATTTAACTTTTCGTTACTAGATAAACGGGTCGTAATTGCTTCATAACTAAGATTATCTGCTCTACTATTTTCTTTTTTATCAATATATTGAAATTTAATATTTTTAATTTCATGCATGAGATTTACCGTCTCTTCGTGTAATGGTATCAAAACATCACTTTTTACCTTCCATGTACCACTTATTTGCTTTTCGAGTAAGGAAGAGCTACTCTCTACTGCTATATTATTTAAGTTATTCGCTCTTATATATTTTAATCCCTCAATCAAACCGCGATACTCAGCATAATTCTTTGATTTATTTGGACCGTAGTAATTGAAACTTGACCAGATTTCATTATCTACCGAGTTTTTATATAGAACTGATCCCGATCCAGCATCGCTTTCTGTACCACTCGATCCTCCATGAAATCGCAGAATATATACATCTCCAAGTCCAAGTCCAATATCACGATTGCTTGAATGAAGCCGACTCAAATTGATAAGAGATGGATATATTGCGCGTCTTAGTGCAACAGAGCAAAACAAAGAACTTATCATGAGAAACAAGAACAAGAACACATTGATCATAGGTTTGACGATCTTTTTCTCGAGACTCACAAACACAGGGCCGCATGCAAGTTCAACTTTCACGACGGAGAATACAATTAATTAGTCGCCGATTTCATTCACGCAATACACCAGCGTGACAAGGCTACTGATGTCCCTGCGTTTCGCACGACAAAAAAGTTTAAAGAAGTGGGCAACGGGCGCCGGTACCTTATGCAGTCGACGAGTCGACGACGACACTTCATATTCTCAATCAATCAAGAGTCTTATTCGCGCCATAAAAAGAAACCAGACAAATGAGCAATAACATCGAATCAAATAATGGCAGTTGTATAAACAATGAATTACTAAAATTGGATGATACTGATCCTCGGAAAATTATCGCAATAAAATTTGTCAATGAAGTTTTGGGTCTCTTCGGTGGCAACGGCGGAATAAATGATGTAGAAATCATTAAAAAAGATGATCGCGTTGCATTTGTAGAAACTTGGGGTCATGGCTATTTGGTTTTGGCCAAAGACTTCAAAGTCTCTATACCGAATTTTCCGAATGATGATAAAAAATCAAAGTACTCTTATATAACATATCCTATTGGTCACGTAATTGGTGAAGAAGACGGCGGCTTGGATAAGGAATGGAAGAAACTTCTTGGTTGGAATTCAACTTATGACAGGGATATGGTCGATGACGACGATGACGAGGATGAGGAAGAGAATGAATAATACCTTGTTGAAAGTGTAAGGAAGAAATGACCAAATGATTGACTGCAACGTCTTGAAGTTTGAAATAATATTATTCAAAGTGTAATTAAAAACAGTCAAATAACAGTCACTACGCGTCAATTGCTATATGATTGTACATTCTCGTCGGTAACTGGTTCTCAACAAAAAATATACCTCGCACTGTTTTTTTCTCACTTTATTACAATACTATATATGCAAGCATAGGAAGGAGGACAAAATATCGAGAATTATAATTCATAATAGCGTAATTTCGTGTCGTTACATTTGTTTCAAATCAAAAATAAGTTTGAACCGGCCGCCGGTACCCGTTTCAGAACAGAAACACCGAAGGTATTGTTTAACAGACAATCTCACTGATTGTGAAGGCTTTGCGAAATGGATAAGGGTCCCAAGTACAAGGTCTCGCTGCAGGATCTCCATGAGTTGGATGACCGCCAGTCCACTAGCGAAGTTACGTCTAAGTCGTTAAAAGGATTGTTTCAATCTGCGGAGGATCAAGACGATTCTAGTTCATTTGATGATGCTTTTGTTCTAAATACTAGAAAAAATAGCAGCAATGGTAGCGAAATGGATCAAGATGCTATCAATCAAGTTATTCAAATGTCAATATCGACTTTGAGAGAGAGTCAAGAAGTAATAGCAGAAATTACTGAGAGAAGTAAAATATTCAATAAATCACAGCAAGATAATAGTACCAGTGTTTTAATCAGGGAGAATAAAAGAAGTTCAATAGATGCTTTCTTCTCCAGCACTGCAGATGAAGGTAATGACGAAACTGATGATCCAGAACTTACAGAAGGTTTAAATAATATGAATAAAATGATAGAATATGACTTAAAAAATTTATTAGAACAATCTATTGAGCAGCTATCTGGTTTAATAAGCTCCAAAGGTTTGTCAAATCAAGCGATAAATCCAATCCCTCAAATGATGCTTAAAATATTGAAATCATTAATATCATCTCGAAGTTATTGGCTTCAAGAAAATTGGCATCAAATCAATAAGTGTCTCGGTGAAATACGCAAAATGCTCGATTCTATCAAACCAATGCACGCGCAACTCCCTAAAGACGATTTCTATCATTACAAATATAACGAAATGGTAGAATGCGTTGCTATTGAGAGCAATTTTCATCTTAGTAACCTCAAAACGCATATTTATCTACCCGCGTTAAGCGAGGAGTTGCATAAAGGAGGCGCAGAAGTGGTGAATGGGATGATTAGCATTGAGAAACTGGAGTGTCAGTCATTAAATACTTTATTGAGCAAGTTGCAGTACGATAATAAGTGGTATGGCAACGAGTTAGATACGTTGTACAAGCGGGTCAATGTACTAGTGCGAGTGCGTAGGGCCATGATATCCAAGCGTTGGGATGATGTTTTGTTATGCACTGAAAAGAGTATTGAGACAAAAGCGCGGCGACTAAGAAGAGCAAAGTTTATTGATCTAGTCATGAAACACGGAGGTAACGTGTTCACGCAGAAGGCGCTCATGTCCGTGTCTGATCCCAGTATTGACATGGCCACGGAGGAGTTTGATTTTCCAAAAGTTATTAAAGATAATCTTAAAAACACATTCAAAGACCCAGAAATCCGCGTGGTTGCAGAAGCTGTGGAAAATGAACTAGAGTTGAGTCGGTTAGAGTCGTTTAATAGGTACGCTCAATTCTTGCTTGCTCAAGCCACTAAAGTTGGTCCGGTGCTCGGCACGCATGGCGATGTCAACTGCGAGCACAGTTTCGTCGATCCTCTGGAGGTATCCCTCGCTGAAACATGCTTGCTATTTCTGTCGGATGGGCAAGATTTAATGTCTACCTCGACAGAATTTCTGCGTAATTCTGTGGAATTACTCGCAATCTACCGCGGACATGCCATCAAGTCCGAATGGACCGAGATCCTCGCTATAACAGACAAGCTGGACCAGTCGAAGTCGCACGGTAACGACATAATCAGCACGGCGATGGTGACTATCAACGATGAAATCGGTTGGATCATATGTGGAGCAAGGAATAAATTGGCTTATAATAAACTATTAAATTGTTTGAGTTACGGAACAAGTTCAACTTCCGCTTCTACAACAAAGAGTAGTAATGATGCCGAGATAGAAGCAGCAGTAGAAGAGGCGATGCAGTGCAATAGCGGCGACTACGCTGGCATGTCAGATACATTGAAGAAGCTTGTTACTTTCGCTAGAGCATTACTAGATACTAGAGTCGCTGTGCGATCATCAGACGTGCAGGTGAGACAGCAAGCATCACTTAAACTGAATAGCGCAGTAGAGAACCTTGCAATACCAGAGGCAACACTCGCAGAAGTATTGCGACTAAATTTTAAATTAAAATACGAAGAAAACAAGAATTCCTTGCAAGAATTGTTTGACAAAGTAGCCGCGCACTTGCCGTTTGTACCGTTGAACGAGTCCGAGAAGTCGAGTGAAATCCCTCGCCGAGGGGATTTCTTGCATGCAGAAGGATTCAAACTGAACCCAAATCTCAATATTGTATCGCTCAAGAAAGTCGCAGCAGAAACGAGAGTATTTTTAGAATCACTAGAAAAAATAAAGAATCACGCGGATTCCTTGCAAGCTTTTCAGCAACTCTCTAAGCTCGTGCGAGCGTGTGAGCTGACCGTCGACTTGCGTGACAACATGACTTTGTTGGATTGGAAAGCGTCATATGACACTCTAACCCGCATGGAAACAGAGGAGCTGCTGGATGTACCAGTGATAAGTACTCAACACAAGTTATATCGGGATAAAGTCAGCGTGTATAAAGCGTTGGAGCTGTACCTCGACTTCTTCGACATGCCGTCGATCGTTGGCGAGATTGGGGTGTTCGAAGTGAGTGCCGAATCCATAACAAAGCATGCGTCTCTTAAGGAGTTGATTGACTCGACTATGTTGGAGTCGCAGCTAGTGACTGACTACTTGCGAGTTGCGGATATTGTCTTATCCATTCGTAAGGCACTTCAAGACCGCGATTTCCAAACTTTGTCAGTTACTTTGGCTAGTAATTCACAGCTTATAAGCAGCGGCATTGGGGCTATCAGCCGCAATGAGTTCACTCGCGCCAAAGCAGAGTTGGACAACCATAATTTGGTTGAGCAAGTGTGCAAGTCACTGCAGAAAGAAACGGTTATTCTAAACAATGGAGCTCTAGAAACTAAAATCGAGGACTTGTCAGCTGTTATCAAGAGCATCGCACTCATCGGTGATGACAACAAGGGACTAGTGATGTCGCTTATACTCAATGTCGCTGAAGTTATACTCAAGTTGCGCCGTGCTGTGATGCAGAAAGAGTGGTTCATGACCAAAAGTATTCTACCGATTGTCCGCGAAGAGCTGGCGAACCTCAAGATAGTTGTCGATTCCAAACACAACAATAGCAACAAAGCAGCGTCTGTTGCTTTGGATAAACAACCGCGGAAAAGTGTTGGTGCCTCATTTATGCCTACTCACTCTATTAATAGAAGGAAATCCGCGCAAGCATCGAGTCTGCTTGCCAACATCAACATGGAATCCATCATTCACCGCATTGATCCCCGCATTTGGACTCAATTTCAGGATGTTCACATGATTTTACAAGAAGAAATCAACTCAATTGATAACTACTTCATCTTCCAAAAGCTCGAGAAAGATATCTCTGACATACTAGGTGTCGGCGCAATCACCGTGGAAATGATCGGGAATATCTCCAGTAACATAAACCTCATCAGCACCGTAGAAATAGAGAATCTATGCTCGAAGGCAGCCACCATCAACGCCGATGCATCCTCCTTCGCGCCAACTCTCCAACAGCTACTATCAGTCGCAGAACTTATTATTAACCTCCGCAAGTCAGTGATCAATGACGAATGGGATATTCTGCCGGCGATGGTAGAGGAAGCCATGCTGAAAACAAAGGGTTATTTACCAGAAATAAGTCGACAAGAACTTCAAATTGTGCGTCACGAGCTAGAGAGTCGGTGGATTGTGACTAACCTAACAGAGGCGTTGCAGCAGGAAAAGGTTCTAGGAGATATTGACCAGATAAACCTAAGTGGTGTAGGCTACTTATCTTTATTACACACTCTTAACGCGTGTAAGGCTCTATTCCCGCGCACTTCCGATGCTATTATCCTGGTCAACACCGCCGAGATGCTGATACCCATCCGGCAGAACCTGTGCGACCAGGTCGACTGGCGTAAGATCAACAGTTTAACTTCTTCAATACTTGAGAAGCCAGAATATATAAGTTCGATTGTCTTGCCAGAAGTAAATTTGTTATTCAACTACTCCGAGTTGGTTATCAACTGCGATGAGATGGTAAGTAGCTTAAAGACTAATAGACTCACGGGCGAACCAGGCATATTGAACTACTCCAACATTTCTATCGACAAGCTTGATGCAGTCATTGAGTCGGCTGATTCCTGGACATTTGTAACCCCTAAAATGAGTTCATTATTGAATGCATGCAAGTATATCAGGAATTTAAGGAATATTCTCCTTGAATACAGCAAGAATAACGCGGGGAAGAACCTGCACGACATGAACGAGACGTTTAAGAACTCTGTTTGGACGAAATGTAAGGCGATTATCACGCAGTTATTAATCGAGAAGAAGAGCTCAGAGTTCAGTAAGTATGGATGGTTGTACTGCAAGGATGAGACTACTCTCATACTCAATCACTTGCACCTTGTGAAGATTCATCGGGATATCATCGACAGTATCACGTCTAACGCGAATGCATTTCAATCGCGCAAACAAACGTATAATTCTAGTGCAACTAGTGTGAAGGCAAGTATGTGGAAGTTAAACATGGAAGTGGCGCGGTCTTGTAAGGATCTAGATTTGCTTTTAGACTACACAAAAGCTGTGGAATTCGATTGCAAAGCATTGAAAGCCTATGTTGAATGTATTGAAGCGATAAAAAGTATGCGCACTGCGTTGATTAAAGATCACTGGGATATCCTGGATGCAATCGTGCGTGATCCCAACTTTAAGAGCAAGCTAGAAATAGTGCCAGCAGCTGTCAATGAGTACATGGCAATACGTAATGACACCATAAACCGCGAAGTTGTAGAGCTTATAACGACGTCGATAAAGCTTCCTACTGCAATACCCACGTTGATGCAGGGCTACGAGCACCTGTGGGACGACTACGACATCAATAATTTGGAGAAAACTATTTCTAGAGCGGATGAAAAGTTTGTAACGTCAGAAAACGCACTTAATATGATTGCTTTTGCAAAAAATATGTTGATTTTGCGCAAAGGAATGACTAGACGCAGCACGGTAGAGGGTAGGGTAATGGTGCAAGAGTCGCTGGAGTCGTTGAATAAGAGTGCAACGGATTTTATGTCTGCGGAGCTGATCCAAGAGATTAATTTAGCACAAAATGTGTTGGATAACGATATCTTAGTAGAAAAAATGAAAAATGCCTTGTCACAAGGCCGGCTGTCCGGTACCATTGGGGCCTTAGACACCTCAACCATTGAGATCGGGACTCTGGGTAAAGTGTTGCTAGCTTCCAAGAGCTTGAAAGAGTTGCGCGAAGACACACGAGATTATATCAAGCTATGTGAAACAATACTCGCCTTGCGCTGCGCCGTATTATCTGACGATATTAACGGTGTTCGCCACGTTCTGGATTTATTAGTTTCCAACGGTAATATATCTGAATTTGTGGTAGAGGAGGTGGCTCTTGCACGCACAGAGGTCAATACTAGAGTGCTTGTTTCATCGCTTCAAAAGGCGCTAGAAACCTTCGATAATGACGGAGTTGCGGCTTTTCATAGATGCGCTGACAGCTTCTGGCATGTACTAGCAGATGAGAAAATTGAGTGGCAGCCCATCGACCGGATATACTTCGAAGTAGTCAGTATTGATGAGTTGAATCAAGCCATTGAACTCGGAGAGAAGCTGGGATTATTCTGTGCACTATCGCGCAAGCTGTTCCGCTCGGCATGTATCATTCGTGACTTGAGAAAGTCCGCGATTGACGGGGATTGGGAGCGGATACAAGAGTTGTTAACGGCTATTGATTTGTCAGAAGAGAGTGTGACGGAGTCATACGACCAACGTTTCCTTCCTGAGATTAAACTATTTCTTTTACAAGTAAATTTAAAGAAATGTTTCCAAGCAATCGTGGATAACCTGAAGTATGGTCACGCGAAGTGCCACACGGGTATAGTCGACACGTCAGTCATGTCACTGGAGCCCCTAGAGACGGCGATAAGTAGCTTCAACAAATGCATGGAACAGCTTGTTGTGCCAAGCAAGCGACAACTAACTGGACCCGCGCAACGAGTGATGAAGATCTTCGTGCAATCAGCAGTTGTCATTAAAAGCATACGCAAGCATTTATTTCAAGGTGAGCCAGAAATCGGCGCCTATGTCGCACATGACACGCTGCTAAGTGGCAAGTATCACCAGCTTATTGAGAAGGAACTAGTGTCGTACTCCGTCAACATCCATAAAGTCTTGTATCGGTTGAGCAGGTGCATCCACATCCAGTCCAGTCTGGCCTCGAGTAACATGCAGGAGTTAATGGAAATAAGTATGAGCAAAGATTTTGGAGTCACCAAAGACGGCGATGAGGTGACATCTGGCGACAACGAATCTATTAATTACCTTGACTTAGGATTCACCTCTTTGGTGCACTGTGTTCACAAGCGACTAACTGAATACAACTTATGCAGCGCCGCACTACAGAGCTCATCGATCACCACATCATCAGATGCATCACTTATCAAGTTTTATCTTGAAAAAAGTATCAAGTTTAAGGTACCTGAATCGGTTTCTCTCTTGTCGCAGAAGCGACTTGATCAGGTGCAGCGCTTCGAGGCGTTCGTTGACTCCCTCAACAAAGCAAACGAGAATGTCTTCTACGATTCCAACTGCTGCAACTTGATACTTGACAAGGCCAAGGCGCATGCTATTGGGGACCATCCGCACGTCAAAAACGCCCTATTCTTTCAAAGCTTGAAGCCATCCGCCCAGCTGATTGCGGCTATTGCGCGGGGATTAAAGCTAAAATCGATGCATTTAGTGGTTCATGAAACAGTGAAATTTCGTAGAAATTTCTTCAAGGATGACCAACACGTCAAGAAATATAAGCTGAATAACTTCAAAAATTTGCGCACCCCTAGCGACTTTTTATCGCGGACGTCGATGACACCCGCAGATACGTTGGCTAAAGGTATTTTGGCATACAGCGACAGTGGCATCCCCACATCACTCACTAAGCTACCACCGAAGCTTGCGACACTAGCAGTGTGGGTGTTTAATCATTGCGTTAAAGCAGTTGAACTGCAGAACAACATGCATCCCGAGTTGATCTTGTTGAATATCGTTAGACTAGGTCGCGCCTGCACCGCGCTGCGCGATGAGTTACTATTACAGACATTAAAACAGATTGAAAGTAATCCAAGTCCCTCCTCGGCAGATAAAATGTGGCGTTTATTGGGCCTTTGCTTGCACTATTTCTCTCCATCACTAGCGTTTGAGTCGTACTTGGAGTTGGCGTTAATTGAAATCGCGAACAAGGGACTAGCCGTTTACTCTGAAGTAGCGAATTATTGCATTGTCTTGCTGCATCAAGGAGTGTTCAAGTATGGATACGACAAAGTGTTACCAACTGCCCTTTCAAGCGATGTATTGAAGCACTGGTTGGAGGACAATATCGAAGACTTATTGAAGGGCGCATGTGGCATGCGGATACCAGCGTTAGGGGACGGAATAGGGAACAACAGCTTGAAGGGTTTATGGCGCGGTACCAGATCCGACTGGATCGACAGGTTCAAGCTATGTGCGTCGTCATCTGTCAAGATCAAGCAGTACGCAATGGTCAAATCGGAGTTCGTTAGCATCACTAACAATAAAAATCTCGACCGAATTGATCGCAACGTGCTGCTCTATTTGATCGAGAAAAGGATTCCGGATACTTTAGTGCAGATTAGGCGCGAGCTACGTGGTAACCAAGAATCGTTTATTGCTAGCAGCGCGGATGAGCTATTGAGTTCAACGAAACGGATTCATTGGTTGCAGAAGAATGTGCACCACTACCTCAAGGTCATGAATACGACGTGCTCATTCGAAGAGAAATGCAGCAATTTCTGGGACAATATTATTGAGAAAATGGCCGAAGAATGCAAAGCTTTCCCATTCTTAGGTCGCCTGTCCATCGTGTCAGGCAGTTTTACCTCGATTAACTGGGAGGTGTATCGGGAGGTCATCCTCGTCGGCATGCAAGAAATAGCCGACGCAACATCAAAATGAAAGAGAAAAAGATATTTTGTAGAGTTGTAAATAATTGTTACACATCATCACTGTCGTTATAATCCTTGCTTGCGCGCCTGTTCTTGGGTCGGCGGTCATACTCCCGCGAGTCTTCGGCACGATTGTCGTCGAACCATTCGTCTGACGGCATCGAGTTCAGGCTCTCTTCTTCCATGTACCTATTAGTCGTTAATTTGACTTCATTTTCTGCTGTCTTTACATCAGTCCAGTCATCGTCGGCTTTTATCATATCATTAATCCATTCGTTGTAGTTGCTAACCGCAGCACGATCATCATCGTCATCGTCTTCATCGGGTACAAAAGCACCAGGGATTTCGTCAAAGCCATCACCTATTCCCTCATCTAGAAACTGCAACCACGTTCTATATAAATTATATCGCCATTTTGTTTCTAATCGAATTAATGGTGCTGACCATGGACCTATGACATCAACGCGCCACTTGCTCTCATCTAGTAACATATCTTTGAACTCGTCAATGTCGGGCCAGAAGGATACTGGACTTCCATCCCCGTAGTAGGGTTCGGAATCACTAGGTTTCCTACTCTTTGGCGTCATACTTTTATACTCACCACTACCTGCTGCACTAGAGCGCCATTTAAACGACTCACCGACACCCGAACTATCAAGAGGTAGCTTCCTTTTAGTCGTTTTTGCATCATCATTACTATATTTACTTTTATTTGTTCCTTTCGATTTATTTGTGGGCGAAGATGATGGTCGCAACAACCATTCCTCAGGAAGTCCTCGCTTTGGTTTCACAACCATTCTTTCTAAAACAATTTGTCTAACTGAAGGCTTGATATTAAGTGCATCCTTCATTGTATATCCTAATTCAATCAGCTTTGTTATGTCATTGTTCATATCATTATTCTCGTCATTATTTGATATTTTAGTTTTTGAAGTATTTATTTTTGCATTCACATTATCAACCTTACTATCACTTGTAACATCATTAGTTACAGTGGATGTACTTGTTTTCCCCGTAGTGCCAGCTGCTAAAATTTCATTAAAGTTGTCGCCAAACACACTACGAAGCCACTCTGCATCCTCTTGTTTCACCTTTTCAATAATATCTTGTATCTCATCATTACTTCGTTCTGTGCAGAAGAATTTGAATTGACGAGTCACTCCAGATCGATAGAACCCCGACCCAAATCGCAATGCCAGCAGCACCAGCAGCGTCAGGAGCAACCAATATTTCATTTTTTTGGTACTTCTTATACCTATCAAAACCTTTATATACCATCGATGATCGATCGCCAAATTTCCAAACAGGCCCTATGGTACCGGTATTTGTTGATATTTTTTTTTGATAAATGTGTGAATACGCTATGTCCTCTTCCGATATGTTTTCTCGCTGCTTAAGTCCTCCTCTCACCACTAATTGTTATTTTTTAAAATACCTTTAAAAACATTTGAGGGTGATAAATCGGAACCGACGTCGGACGTAATAAGCTCCACCACAAAAACCACAAAAAACAAAAGAATCAGCCATGGAAGGAGACGCACCTGCAATCCCGACTGCAACTGGCGGTGCAGAAATCTCAAAGAATGCATTAAAGAAAATGCAAAAAGCAGAGGAAAATGCCAAGAAGAAGGCTGAAAAGGAAGCAGCAAAAGCAGCAGCTGGTGTAGCGAACACTACAGGTTCTAAGCCTAAGTTAGGAGGTGATGATGGTGAAGAGCTTGATCCAACTGCCTATTTTGAGAACAGATTAAAGGCCATTACTGCTTTACAAAAGACTGGTGTACCAGCATATCCACATAAATTTCATGTATCACATTCCCTTCCTGCATATATTCAACAATTCTCTGTGTTGGGTGATGGTGAACATGGTAGCGACGTAGTTTCAGTTGCTGGTAGAATTCTAAGCAAACGTGTACAAGGAAAATTAATGTTTTATGATATTCATGCTGATGGAGTTAAAATACAAGTAATGTCTGATATCGCTAATTACTCAAGTGGTGAAGAAGCATTTTATGAAATCCATTCGTTGATTAAACGTGGTGATATTATCGGTGTTAATGGCAAACCTGGAAAGTCGAAGAAAGGAGAATTATCTATTTTCCCTGAAAGTATACAGCTACTATCACCATGCTTACACATGCTTCCAACCAGTCACAGTGGTCTAAAGAATCAAGAACTTCGTTATCGCCAAAGATATTTAGATTTGATTTTAAACAACGAAACACGTCGCGTGTTTCAAATTCGTGCTAAAATTATTAATTATATTCGTACATTTTTAAATGATCGTGGATTCTTAGAAGTAGAAACACCGATGATGAACATGATTGCAGGTGGTGCAACTGCCAAGCCATTCATTACTCATCACAATGACTTACATTTAGATATGTTTATGAGAATTGCACCTGAATTGTTTTTGAAACAATTGGTAATTGGTGGATTAGAACGTGTGTATGAAGTAGGAAGACAATTTAGAAACGAAGGAATTGATCTAACACACAACCCTGAATTTACTACCTGCGAGTTCTACATGGCTTATGCCGACTATAACGATCTACTTGATATGACAGAGCAGATGATATCTGGTATGGTTAGGGAGATCACTGGTAGCTACGTGATCAAGTACGCTGCTGATGAAGGTGGAGAGCCTGTAGAAATTGACTTCAGTCCACCATGGCGTAGAGTAGGAATGATTGCTGGGTTAGAAGAAGCAACTGGAACTACATTTCCACCTTTAGAAGCACCTGAAATGCCTGCATTTTTAGAAGCTTTATGTAAAAAATACAACGTTGAATGCTCACCTCCACGCACCGTTGCAAGGTTAGTTGATAAGTTGGTCGGTCACTTCATTGAAGAGACTTGCATCAATCCAACTTTTGTTATTGATCATCCAGAAATGATGTCTCCATTAGCCAAAAGTCATCGTTCTAAGAGTGGTTTAACTGAAAGATTTGAATTGTTTGTTTGTAAAAGAGAAGTTTGTAATGCATATACTGAGTTAAATAGTCCAATGGTGCAACGTGAGAGATTTGCTGAACAAGCCAAGCAAGCTGCAGATGGTGATGATGAAGCACAGGTAACTACACACACTCTCTCCCTCTCTTTAGCTATACTCTTTCATTGGGTGTTGGCGTTGCGTCATCCTCGTATTCTTTGTAAAATACATGAGAATCTTTAGGAATGAGGCTTCAACGCTCCCATACAGCAATATATACGGTTATCAGTCGTATCAGCACTAAACCCTCCTAGCGGATCTTCAGTGCCGCTAGAAGAGGACCTGTCAGCTGGAACACCACCTATTTCTCAACAATTTTACTTACTTATTTCTCTTATAGATTCACGATGAAGAATTTTGTACCGCAATGGAATACGGTTTACCTCCAACCGGTGGCTGGGGCTGCGGTGTTGACCGTTTAACCATGTTCTTGTCTAATAAATGGAACATCAAGGAAGTGTTGCTGTTCCCTGCCATGAAACCAACAGAAGAGCAAGCTGAAATGAAACGAAAACTTTCCCAAAAGATGAAGTCCCCAACGTTGCAAGCTTTGGCAGATCTAAAAATCTAAAAAAATCTAATTAAATATCTACATTTTACATGTTTTACACGCAGTTTCAGCTGCTTTTCTTATATTTTATTGAAGTATTGCAAGACGTCCTCGGACGCGACCTTGTCTAGATCAACTGCCTTGAACCTAGCGACGTTACCGTCAATATCACCAACAAACAAGTTCATTTGCGCGAAGTAACTTCTCTCAACTATCTCGTTCTCTTGCGACGCTTCTGTCTCACATAGGCGCAAGCAAGTGATGGTACGACTGTGAAATCTTAAACAATAAATTGGTATTAGGGAGCGATTTTTATTTGTTAAAAGTTTCCAAAAGTAAATACAACCGTTTTCGTGCCCAGTAACGGCTACAATACCAACTTGCCACTCTGCGGTGGGTACAGCTAGCACCTTTGACGCGGGACTGACCGGTGTATATACGTCACCAGGAACAGTCAAATTAACCGCGCTCAACATCTCACCGTTTATGTTGTATATCCTCATCTCCGACGATGTTAAGCTAACTATATCGCCGTTGATGGAGTTGCAGGAGACCGAGACAACCTCGCCGCGGTGGTCGTCTAACGTCCTTATTAGCTTGACTTGTCTGGTATCCCAAACACAAACTTTTCTGTCGGCTGAGCCAGATACCAACATTTCAAAGGAGATGTTGATATCTAATGCTAAGACAGCACCCACGTGACCGAGTAGGGTGCCGACGTGCACTATAGTACTCTCGGTTAGTTTCCACAGCTTAACCGTCAGGTCTTCGGACCCTGTTGCCAAGTACTTGCCGTTATCACTCACTGCTACTGCAAGTATTTTCTTTTGATGAATTGCCGTGCATAGCACAGCTTCCTTGTCAAGTTCAAAATGTCCTTTACCGGTTAATGTACCACGTGTATGTATGCTAATCCCACAATTTGCACCTCCATATTTTACAACCCGCTTGTATTTTGGTCCAACTAAAACGGATCCTCGAGGGACAACGATAACTCTCTCCCGCGACAGCAATCTCGCATCACCAACAGGTGATGCCTCTGATGCGCACCTGAATAAGTTATTTTTGTGATGCACTACAGGGATGAGGGATATCAAGCCAGGTGCTCCTACAACGCATAACGGCGGACTGATCTTGGAGTGCCACTGCAACGAAGCTGTTTCAATAATTACTGTGTCATTCAACCTCTTGATCACATCGGGTACATTTCTCTTGGGATGTGGTTTCTTGAATAATTGCGATGGACAAAGTCCAAAATTATTAATCTGCGCGATGATTGACTCCTTCAACACCGGGTCAGTGATGGCGTCGATGTCTACCTCGTTGTCATAAGTCAGATGAATATATAAATTCATACTTTCTTCTGCAACATTACCACGTTGTTTATAACCAAAAATCAAGTCAATCCACTCATGTAAATGCTCACTTACATACTTACTCTCAAGAGCAAGGCGGTGAATGCGAATAAACTCTTTGGGATCGCCGTTAGCCCACTTGGGCAGCATAACGTCATGCACTACCTCGTCCTTTTGAGTGATCCCTAAATCAAAATTATTTGAATTTGATAAAAATTCTGGTAAATAAAAAAATTCAGGAATTAATTCACGCACATCCTGAATATTGTCGTGTGACGCGCTCCTCCAGCTGCTCTCAATGCTTTTAAAGAGTCGGTCTGGTTTATCAAAGTGACCGCCTTGCAGTGCTCGCGCATAGTCAGAGTAAGGCTGTAGTCGCAACAAATAGTTTAGTACATAACCAGCACAAGAGTAATGTGTTCCATAGAAAAAAGGTGGTGCAGATCCCTCTACTCCGCCTCTCACGAACTCAACCATTGTTTTGTATCTCTCTACATACTGCGCGGCGCGCTTACTCCCTAATGCGCCCATTGGCTTGGATAAATCCCGAAATGTTTCTGATTTACTTAAATCAACTCTTTCACTTGTATAATCAGCTAATATCCAAGGAAATACGGGATATTGGGTTAGGTCTTGAAGAGAGCGACCAGATGCCGAGTTCAAGTGCATCAAGTACTCAAAATTTGACAGTTCACCAGCTTGCCACATTTTTGTTATCCGCGACACGAACAGGGACAACAAGCGGTTGTATACGTTCGATAAACCACGCAGTAATTCTAAATTCTTTAGTCCAATTACCTTGTAAAATATAGACGCCGGTAACTCGGCCTGCAGAAGCTTCAAGAGGATCTCATTTGCATCACCAACTGATTCCAAGGAGAACAAGATAGAGTAGCCGGTAGTATCTGTTATCTCAATAGCTTGATTCTTCAGTTGATGACGTCTACGGAATATGGAATAGACTTCATCAAACGGAACCACATGGTAGGGTTGGTCCGAGGCCAGGATGATTTCCCACGACTTACTCATGGCTTCCTTGTCACTCAACACAGTATTCTCGAGGGTTTCATCAGTAAAATCAAACGATATATCAGGTTTCTCGACTGTTTTCGCGGTGGTTGTGATGCCGATGAGAATATGCAAGTTGTTCTTTGTTAGAATACAAATGCCTGCAACAGTTTCAAGTCCGTGAATACGATGAATGTTGTAAATCTTGCCACTATTGTACTCCGCCGCACCGACGATCCCTCGTAATACCTCAACAATAAGCTGGGAGCGGGAGTAAATATTGCTCTCAAGGATTGACTTATGCAGTCCTTCCTTACTCGAGGATATATCTGAGGTGAACGAGGTATCATAAGACTCGTGCACGGCTTCACTTTCAGCTGCATTAACAGTTGCAACAGGGATTTGTGGAGCAATTGCATCATCAAGACCAACAACAATATCACCATCAAGGTCAGTATCAACAGCGCTTGTTCTGTCGGACTCATCATCGACACGCTTAATCCCTTTCTTCGCAATTTCTTTCAGTAAATGCTCCATACTAACGCCATCCGTTTGAGTGAGTGAGAGATCACGCATATTAGCTGATACCGTCTGTTTTCGCATATTGACACCTGTTTCTGCTTCCTTCCGTAGTAAATAATAATCTTCTTGCAATCGCCGCCGCGTTCTCTCGGTACCTTCTGTTGGATCCAGCTTCCAATGTCGCCTTATTACTGTTACATCACCAGCTGATCCGCACCACAATGAACTTGATTGCAAATATTCCCAGCATTTTTTCCACTCTTTAGAGCCGAATGCGATGGATATAAGCCCGTAAAACTTCCACTGATTCATGTGCATAGTGGCTTTGTCATGTAGTCGGTACCTCTCTTCTGCTCGCTCCATCGATGCCAACGCCCTCGAATAGGTGGTGAACCCTTGCAACTCTTTCGAGCGAACAGAGATAAGTTGGCGAATAGTATCGAAGGAATTAGCGGTGAAGCAAGTGTAGTGAAAGTAGCTTTCAATGCAGATGATCCCGTTGGTAAACACATCCGTATTAGCTTGAAACCACTGCAGGAAGCCGTTGATCCTGTTCGAATCCTCTTCTATGTTGCCGTTAATGAATGCAACACCCTCACGCATGCATCTCACGGCATCAGATATAGACTCTTCAACTTGCTTTCCTTCGACACCACCGAATAATCCCTTACCAGTCGTCAATAACAACTGGGATACTGTGTGCTTCTTGTCACTTTGCTTCTTACTATACTCGTTCGAAGAGCCAAATATGTACTCAACGTATCGCTGCTTCTGCAAGATAAGAGACCGAAAGATGTGCACCGTGTCGCGCAGCAGCTCTGCATCGGTGACAACACTCATGGCTTTGAGACAAGTAAAGAGCACGCTCACACAGAACGAAGACCCTAGTTTCAGCCTCTCTGCATTGATATTACCTGAGGAAAGTGAGTTGTTGCTGTCGTTTATCTTGCGCGAGTAAACTGTTGTTGCATTCATGTCCCACGAAACTTGGAAGTAATCTAGCACACTAATCCCGTGCAAGTTCTCATCTTTCTTGCCACTCTTTGCGACCGCCAAGTCGGTGGCGTCCTCCAAGTAGGGCACTATTAACTTGTCTACATTATCACGCATTGACCGGAATAAGCTCTTGATGGTGTCATTGATTGCATGGCTTGCAATGGAATTGCCAACGAAGTCAACAGAGATGACATAGTAGTAGCGGATGGTGAGGACTGTTTCCTTGACAATAGCATCACTAATTTTCTTGTTACACACGGTTAATTCCGCTTTAAGCACATCAATGAGTAGCAGCATCAACTCTATTGTAATCCCGTCATCCAACACACTGGACTTGATCAATGGAATGAGCGAGGTGAAGTTACTCACTATCGTTTGCAAGACCGCGTCACTCGCACTCTCTACTACCTTGGTAATTACCTCCCTGGAGGTGTCGAGGATCATTTTCTGGTAGCTATACACATAAGGAAGTGCAAGGTTGCGCGGGAAGTACAGAAGGAAGTTGAAGATAATTTGGGTGTTGGAGAATTCCTTCAAACCATAAGTAATTGTTGCAGCAATCAACGACGACAACCGCACCGAGTCAGTGGTTGCAAAGACTATGTCTTTGTGGCATAACGGGTCGAAGTACTCGTCATCGATGAGTTTAAACGCCTCGAAAGTGGGACTACTGCTATCTGCGGCAGCTGCCGACGCAGGCACGTAGTTATCCTGTATCGCCGCGCTAAGATTGGGGTCTTTATCCGCATAAAGACTGTATATTTGTGCCTCAAACTTATCTAGTGCGTGAGTAGAGAGCAGTACCGCGTTAGCTATCATTTCTGTGGCAAGTCGGTGCTGCAGTAGCTGGTTGAACGAAGTTTGTTTCTTGATTGCTAACTCAAACAAACCAAGTGTGATGTCATTCTGCATGCCGTCGGCAGTTTGATGGCAATGACATGAGATCCAGTTCAAAATTATACACAATACAGGTAGTGTGAAATCAGTTAGAGTTGGCTCGGTGATGTCCGGTCCGAGGCATTCAACGGTCTCCAACAGCTGAATAACCCTGTCTGCACATCTAATTTCATAGGGTTGCGGCATCAAGTGTATGGGGATGCGGAAGAGCAGGCACAGCAGAGGGAGGATCACCGACAAGTATTGCTCCCGCAGATTCAACTGTAATTCTAAATCTTTTAAACCGTTTTTCGCACCAAATTGCTTCTGAAATCCCGCGTCTTTTTGAATCATAAGACCCAAAAAGCGCAGCAAATTGGACATAGTGGCGTCGTCATTCACCTTCTCGAGAGTCCCTAGAAACCAGTCTACACTGAACGAGGCAGCGAATTTAGCGACGTCATTACTCTCTTCAAGCAAGATAAACAAGGTCTCCAGTAGGTATATTCGCAGCATTCCTAACGGCAGGATCTCCATGTCACTGCTTTCATTGATGGCAACTGAGAACCTTCCTTCAAGTGCGTCTGGTTGGTTCTCACCACCAGCACCATCATCGTCAGTTGCTAGTGTTTGAATAATAGACGCATGACAGAATGTAAAACTGATAATTATGGCAATAAATTGAAGATCCGCTTGCTTGATCCCTACTCGCATCAACTGCCTGATGATCGAGACCACTGTCCCGATGAACGGATCTATCTGGTAGCTCGAGCTAGTTATCTCTTTCACCGTACACTTACTGAATACCCAATCATTTTCACAGTTACTTGAGTGAGATTTGGATACAACAATCCCGTGTAACAACAAGCTCAGTAACCATCTGGATGTACCTAATGAAGCCAGTCTTTGGCAGTTGATAGCTCCATGTCGCACGTCTTCACACAACAATGTCAGCTTCTGTATCACCGAGTCAGTGGTACTAAACTTATTATCACCCCACACCTGATGATTCAATAACAAATAAAAAAGCGCACTAGTGTCACACAAGAGCACTGAAGGTGCAAGATTAGCCCCATAAAATGTCTCGGAAACGCAGCATTGGAAGAGCGCATTGATGACGTGCGACGTGACGATCGCTTTCGGCTTAATAGTAAGAAGAAAAGCACATATTTTGTAGCCGTTAATGCGCATATATTCCATGTTTGCCAGGTTCATTTTAGTGGAAATATTCAACAGATTCAAGGCCTTGCAAAGCATTTGCTCCGACGACGCAGCTTGGATAATAGGGAATAACAGGCTTGGGCCACCTAGTGCGAATACACACTCTGCAATGGAACATGATGCAGATACCGCGCCCCCGTTGACAACACTAGCCGTTGGATGCTTTTCCAGGGCATCAAAGGAGGAAGAATTGGGTAACTCGATGTGCAACGACCGCGAGATATTTGGGCTATCAATAGCCTGCAAGTTGAGCATAATACCCGTGATATTGTGAGACAAAAACAAAAGTTTTGGGTGATTTATTCGATATAAATCAATTTTTGTAGAGTTTGTTGATCGCTCAAGCAGGGGATCCACAGCCTCTT
>JACCDO010058319.1_pt1 | contig 35573 bp, 32 predicted proteins | sample 7446101 | NCBI WGS metagenome assembly JACCDO01 (sample SAMN15323440, study PRJNA562643) | freshwater metagenome | isolation source: river surface water | place: USA:Blue River Watershed | collected 2017-08-16 | reverse complement strand
TTCAGATAACTCCTTCATAAAAATATTTATTACATTTGACAAGATATAATACACATAAAAGTCAGGTGTATCAACATCAATCTCCTGCATACGCCCTATTAACTTGTACTGTATATATAGCAATGGTGTCATAGGATGATGACCATAACGACTGGTTATTTGCGGTAAAGCTCTGATTTTACTCGGTGAGGGATAGCTTGCAGGAGATGGTAGTGGCGCCGATAGCGCCGCCGCACTCGATATTTGAAGCGCCTTATGTGTTGGCTCTTTAGGGCTCACCCTTTTGGTTTTAGTTAATTGCATTACACCTGTAATACCACCGCCCTCTGATACAATATTATTACCAGGTAAATCATACCATAACTGTACAACCTTATTATCATCAGTACTTTTACGATAAATAGGGTCATTCAATAAATGATAGTTCGCTACCTCTTCGTACCCACTCGCCATATTTATTAGAATTTCTGCAACAGCATCTTCATCAATAGTATAATTAAAAACCCCCTTCTCCTCCAAAACCCCTTTTGAAATAACTTCGTGGAAGGTCTGTATCACAATTGGGTCAGGTTGCTCAACCGATAGTTCAATCAATCCAACTAATAATAAACGTAATATACCGACTTTTACAGTGCTATCCATAACGTCAAAATAAGTACTGCGCATGCATTTCTCAAATGTAGCCGCAACCAATGTTCTTAGATTCATTGTCTCATATGCAGTAGTACTGTTATTACGAATGTAATGGTAGAATTGATAGTCCTCTATTTTTGAATCAGTAGTTATTTTGTCAATAGACTCAAACTCTTTCATAGTTCTTAGCGTTCTATAATCAATTAATTTTGACCAGTTATGTCCATTATCTATTATTGCTTTAGATGTCCCAATAAATGTATTATACCGGTCTATTAGAGCACAGTCTGCATTATCTAAAACAGCTTTATTAGTCAATGCAAGTATTTTCGGGTTCAATTCAGTAATAACGGCATTAATATTCAAATAATTTGGTAATGTTCTAATAATATAGACATATCTAAATAGATTCTTGATAATGTTTTTAATGGCATCAACTTCAAAAGAGGCAATCATTTTATCACATTGGGTTTTAATGCTATTGCTATAGAGATTTTCAAGATATCCGCCTAATTGTAGTCCAAAATTAAATCCATTATTTGCTATCTCTTTGATAAGGTCTTGTGATGGCTTTGTTACAAGTGTAGTCAAGATAGCTTTGTGAGGACTTTCAACTCGTAGCATTATTGGCATTGGTCTCTTTTTAAAGACATAGATCCAGCGCTCTTTGCCTGGAGAGATATTCACAAATATTGCATTTGAGCCAGTTAATAGACAATAAGATAAATTAATACGGTCATGAGTAACCAAATATGTATCACCGTCAATGTAGATATTTCTATCTTTTGAACGATTCCAAAAAGTACGATTGATTACATCTTGAACAGCCAGCGATTGAAGCCAATCACCTGAACGCTTCTGCTGGTATTTCACATTTGCCTTAAAGGTCTCGTCTGCATCTTCCCCAGCCTTTTTCTCAGATTTCATAAACTTATTCAAAAATGCCTTTAATTTATCTTTAACAGCTTTAATTGCATTATTCTTCTTAGGGTCACTAATAGTCTCTTTTTGTTCACTAATTGTTGGATTTGTAATAGTTAGGGATGCCGTGTATTTATCGTTTGCTGTAGATAAAACGGGACTCAACGTAAAGGTGTATTTACTAAAAAAATCGTTGTAGTGACTTGTAACACCTGGGTCAAATGCACTGTATACAATATTCTCTTTCGTATTTTGTAATAGGGGTTGTAAATGTATACCCTCCTTCTTACTGAAGATCTTGCCATCATTAAATGAGGGTCTTATTGCAGGGTCATTGAATGACTCGCTCAAAAGAAGATATTTCAGCTTCTTACTTTCATCTTTAGCACCGGTTTTCAATGCAGAGATTAATCCAATATGGTCAAAATCTACAATTATATTTGCGTTATTTAGACCGAGTTTGGAAATCAATGCACCTCCAACATTAGACTTAATTAAATCACCCTTTTTATTATATAATTGAAATGCCTGCATCGTATGTGTATGCCGCCGCTCATTTCCAATATTAATTGTTATTGGTTGTGGTGTTAATTCACGTCGTGCTGTTTCAAATAATTTATCGGATGTCCCCTTTCCTAAAAGATTTTCTAATACCTTATCCTCACTCAATGAACCAATCTCTCGTCTCATTGCCTCAGAAATCGGCAGCCCCCTCTTAACAACCTCCTCAATATTTTTACTATACGCAGATACCTTACCAAAGTCATGCTTCGCATCAGATAATGCAAAGATGGCCAACTGTTTTATAAACTCCTGTTTACTTTTATCAATCTTACTAAATCCAGTGATCTTATCACCGCTCATCTAATAGTATATCAGCAATTTAATTACATCTTACCATCATTATTTAACGAGTACCATTATATAACATAACAGCACCAAGACCACCCACAATCTGTACCACAATATAGGCGGCTAAATCAGACATTGATAAGCTGCCATTGTAGAACATGGCGATACTTATTGCCGGGTTCACATGTGCACCACTTACACCTCCAATCAAAAACATAATTGCAGCCAACGTTAAACCCACAACTATAGCACCCCCACCACTGGCCAATACCGCCATCACCAATGCAAATGTACCAAGACCTTCACCCAATAATGCAACAGGTTTAACCATTCTATTATTATCTATGAAAAATGCCGGCATATCTGTTGGAACTCATTGTCAAGCGGTGAATGACTATTAAGGTTTATTTTCTCAGTATCCGTCTTAATATGCAAAATACAGCCACCAGTTTCAACTTTTGAGAGATTGATCGATTGAATCACACGATACGGGAAAAAGAACTGCTTTGCACCAGCCACAACCGAAAACCCATGCATGTAGGTTTGAATAGCTAGGCTGGCTTGTGGGGGTTTTAAGCCCTCGTCTATTGGTGTTACTGACACTGACATATCCTAAAGATACATCGTCACCCATGTTTAGAATGCCAGCACCCACAACATTTACTTATATCAATCCCACTATCTCCATTAATAGCAGCTCAATCCGTTTCTCGAGTAAATGCGATCAGCAACAGACCTTTATCCTTAAAAGTCGGATTACAACTATTGACCAGGCCGGCAATGAAATTCTGATTTTCTTAACGGATAATCAGATAGTTCAGTTGATTGACTGCCCTCGGGAAACCTACACCCTAATTGTTGATTCACTTTAATTGTGCTTGAATCCGTATTTACGACCAACATAGTTGCGGTCAGACATGTAGATGTGTGACTTACCAGGTGTTGTGCGCTTAGAGTACGTGGCGATCGCCTGTAACATTCTGTAGACTGCAAGAGCGCCGTACGCCTTAACCGCACGCTTAATTGCAGTATGACGTTCTTCTGTGCTTTTTGTGCTACTGTACCCAAATGCCTTGAGCTTACCGGGCTTCAGTGCACCAATACCTTTAGAGCCGTGTTTGGCAGTCCATTTCCCACGCTCTCCCATATTCTTAATACAGACTGCACCAACACGTGCACGCTTAACGTGAACCCCATTCTTCCGTGTGTAACTTTTACGAGAATGAGACTTACGTCTAATTGTACGACCAACGCAACGTGATGTCATATCTACTATAACCTAAATATTTTACATGTCATATAGTAGATGCAGCAACCAAAAGAAGAATGTACTAATACTGTGTGTCCTCGTTTTGCGTATTTGAAACAGCTACAGTATGACAGCTACTCACAGGGTTTCAAGCATGGTTATTTTACAGGGGCAGCATTTACTGCAATATTAACAATCGCTTTTCAGAAACTATATGAAAAATATCGACCTTAACATATTCTAAAGCATTAAAGCGTTAAACAATTAATGGAGGCTAAACCAACTGTACATGTCCCTGACGATGTTCATCTTACGTATGATGGAATTCATGAGTATATTAAACACGAGGAACACCTAATTACTCCACCGCCAACACCACTTACAACAATCGAGGAGGTTGGATGTGAATGTAATGAGTTTAATCCAGATTGCGCCTCTTGCCAAAAACACGCATTAACATATGCTCTTTATTTAGAGAAGCTTAATATTAGTACCAATTCACGACTGAAAGAGATTACAAATGCATATAATTCATTTCGCTCTTCGGTATCTGAAAAGCTCTATCAAAATTATGTGGAGGGTCTTAATACAGGCATGATTCTCGGCTCAGTTGCAACAACGGCTATCGCTTTAGTTTCAATTCCTATCTTAAAGTATTTTAAGCGTATATAGTAGAATGACATTGGGTCGTATGACTATAATCCATAAGGGTTTAGCGAAAAGCTGGGTTTCTGGATTTTTCTCGGGATTTACAATTGGAGTTGCATTAACTGTATTTGTGCTGCATGGTTTAAAAAAAAGTAGCTAGGTATAATAAACTGAGAAATGGCCATGAACCGCATTCGTAGAGAACTTATTGATATCCAGAAAGACCCCCCAACACATATAAGTGCGGGTCCTAAAGGGGACAACTTATATGAATGGGAGGGTACAATTGTTGGCCCCTCCGATTCACCATATCAAGGTGGTCTCTTTCAACTTAACATCCTTTTTCCAATTGATTATCCCTTTAAGCCCCCCAAAGTAACATTTAAAACCCGTATCTACCATCCGAATATTGCACCAAGTGGTCCCATCTGTCTTGATATCTTGAAAGACCAGTGGTCGCCTGCACTTACTATTAGTAAAGTACTACTCTCTATTGCATCCTTAATGTGCGACCCAAATCCAAAGGATCCACTTGTACCTGAAGCCGCAGATTTATATGAGCGAAATAAGCCTGAGTTTAACCGTGTTGCGGCAGAATGGACACAGCGTTATGCTTAGGGCAAAAAATTTGACGCCGAACAACATCACTATTTAAAGGTACACAAGCCAGCAAATGTCCGCCAATAAACGCCTCCTTACCGAATTCAAGGCTCTCAAGGCCGAAGCCAGCTCTTTGAAGATGACTGTTAACTGTGATGAAGATAACCTATATCAATGGTATGCAACTATTACGGGTGCAGAGGGTACCGCTTATAATGGACTTGTATATAAACTGAAGATTGAATTCCCAACTAACTATCCATTTAGCGCCCCTAAGATGAAGTTCCTTAATAATATGTTCCATCCAAATGTAGATCAGCAGGGAAATATCTGTCTTGATATCCTTAAAGATAAGTGGACTCCTGTCCTGAATGTTACAAAAGCACTGCTATCTGTTCTCGCAATTATGGCTGAGCCTAATCCCAGCTCTGCACTAAATATGGATGCAGCTACACTCTTTACCTCAAACATGGAGGAATATACTGCCCGTGTACGACAGGAGATTCTCCCTTTGGAGGCCTCTGGACCACCTTCGAAGCTGCACTAATAGCATGCCTAAGAGTTGTTCACCATAATAAAATAAAAAGATGTTTACTAAATCTCTTTTTATGTTAGGCTGTTTTGCAACCAGTTTTGCCGCTTCAACTCTTACATATATCATTATGGACTCACGGCCACGGAAACCTTGTGGATGCCTCGGCGGCGCCACCAATACATCCCCCCAAGAACAATGGCGGCTCCAGAGGCCACCCCTGCAACGTAGCCGTTGAGCCAACCAAACTTAAATGTCTTATTTAACGGCTCGCTAATATGAGTATCCATCTTTTTATTGAAAAAATCACTGACGCTGTCTGTGATTTTTGCAGTAGTCTCCTCAGGTAATACAGTGTTCAGAAGTGCAGCAAGTCCAGCTAACTGTAGCATCTCTACTTTCTACGCTTATTGTTCTTAAGCAAATAATAACCAACTCCAGTACCAACAACCCCTAATAGTACTCCTAGACCAACAGTGTTATTTGTCGTATTAGATATCTCACGTATTCCACCACGCTGCGCACACTCCTGCATTCTACCAAAAATAGCACATGCAATACGCTTCCCAGAATGTCCAGTGGTTTTACTATCGTCGTGTCCGCCATGACCCAAATCATCTTCATCTTCATGTACAATTAATGTCCTCCCCCAAAGTTCATCCACATTTACCCCCTTAATAAAATATGTTTTGCTAAACTCTCCATTTTTAGACGGTTCTATATTCCCTAAATCCCCTGTATGTCCTTTCCCATAATCTCCATGAGAAACACTCTTATCTTTTGACCAATGTGTACAGGCTCCAAGACAGCCTTCACCACGTAAATCGCCGGCAGTATGAATATGAAATCCATGCTTACCTGCAGGTAGTTTCGTAAAATGCACCTTTAGCCGTATGCCATTATCTGCCGCCGATGCAACCGCCTCACCAATCACTGGTCCCGTTTTAAATACCGCTACGGCCATATTATTATCTATTAATTAGTGATTTTAAACACTAATAGTAGGATGGCAAGGAGAAGAATAAGTAGACGCCGTAGCAGGAGACGAAGTAGATATAATAGACGTAAGGGAGGTGCTGCAATAATTAATTATAGTAAGTTTGGGTTTGCAGTCACCCTACAACCTGAGGCAAATAATGCTCAGATTCCACTTCCAGAAAATCATATTAATGAAATAATAAATTCGTATATTGGAGATATACCAGAACAGATTCGCCATCGTGATGAGCTTGGTATGCAAGATATTAATATTCATTTTCAAAAAATTAATCATAATCATATAGCGGCATTATTGGGACAGCCTTTAATAAATCCTCCACCTCCACCTATTGATGCATTCATTTGTAAATATGTACAAAATGCTAATTTTACTGCTGACTCCATCAGACAATTTTTAGGTGAGGGACATTCAATTGAAATAAATGGTAGACATTATTTATTACGTAGCTATATAATACCTGACCTAATTATTGATGCACTTCCAGAATAAAAAACTGATTGCCCGCAGCCTTAAAGACTAAGGTAAGCCAAAACGAATGACCGACTACCTAACTGTTATCAAGCCAACTGACGCCGTGCAGCTCCCTGCTGAACCTGCTGCCGTGTATCCGTATCCTCTGGATCATTTCCAGATTGCAGCTATTGCCGCAATTGACCGTGATGAGAATGTTCTTGTCACTGCCAAGACCGGATCAGGTAAAACTCTTGTAGGTGAATACCAAATAGCTCATAGCTTGCGTAAAGGTCGCCGAGTATTCTACACCACACCCATTAAATCCCTATCCAATCAGAAGTTCCATGACCTGAAAGTTGCCTTCCCAGAGGCCAAGGTCGGTATTATGACAGGAGACATTAAGTTCTGCCCTGATGCCGACGTAATTGTTATGACAACCGAGATTCTGCGTAACATGCTTTATAAACAGGGTACCACTACCGCTAATCTTGGCCTCACGGCCTCTCTGTCACACGATGGTCTAGATGCAGTGGTCTTCGATGAGTGTCATTACATTAACAATAAGGAGCGTGGTCAGGTCTGGGAAGAAACTATGATTCTCTTGCCGCCTGAGGTGAAACTGGTGCTTCTCTCAGCAACTATTGCGAGACCTGATCTCTTTGCAAGATGGGTAGGCGCTGTTCGTCAGCGCCCTATATCTCTTATTGCAACCACTCACCGTGTTGTACCCCTCACCCATTATGCAGCTCGTTTCCAAGACGGGGAACTTGCCCTTACGGAAATTATGGCAACAGGTGCTAGTGGATCAGAGGTGTTTGACCCTAATAGTTACAGAAAATGGACAGAGGCAAAGCGCCAAGACTGGCTTAAGGAAAAAGACAGCAGGCAAGCCGCAGCTGGTCGTAAGCAAGAGGTTGCACAGGCCAAGGCAGCTGCAGCTGCCTCTAGTCATGGTACTGAGATGGTTCACGGTGTCCCTGTAACAACTGATAAGTTCCGCATTCATTCATTTGTACACCAACTCAATGAATGTGTAGCTGCTCTTAAACGTAAAGACCTCCTCCCCGCACTCTTCTTCGTCTTCAGTCGTGCTAAATGCGAAGAGTATGCTGCAGCTATTCAGGATTCACTAATTGATAGCAGTGACACCGCAGCCGTTAAACATATCATTGACTACCATCTGCGCAACCATAAGGGTTTGCAAGAGACTACTCAATACTGGAGTATCAAGAGCCTTCTAGAGAAGGGTGTTGCATTCCATCATAGTGGTTTGCTTCCCATCTTGAAAGAAATTGTAGAGATTCTGTTTAGCAAGGGACTCGTAAAAGTCCTCTTTGCAACTGAGACCTTTGCCGTTGGTATCAATATGCCGACTAGAACTGTGGTGTTTACAGATTTGAAGAAACATGACACTGGTGGACTTCGCTGCCTCCATACCGATGAATATATTCAGATGGCGGGTCGTGCTGGCCGTCGTGGAAAAGATGTACGAGGCCATGTAATCTATCTCCCTGCAAGAGAGCCCCTCAGTCCTCAGGAGATGCAGTCCACTCTCTGCTCAGGTATGCCGCAGATTCAGAGCAAAATGTGTTTCAGTTACGAGTTTATCTTGAAGACATTCCATGCTGGCAATGATATGTGGCGTAATGTTCTTGAACACAGCTACTGGTATGAGCAACAACAGCACAACATTAAGGTGATGCAAGATGAGGTGACCAAGGCAGAAGCAACTCTTAAGAAATTCATGGAGGACAATAAGTTCACCCCAGTTATGGTTGCTGAAATGGCTATCAAGGATGACTTAGAGTCCTGGATTAAGAAGACAGTTAATGCCGAGCGAAAGACAAATCAGCGTGCTCTAGACCAATGGAAGAACAAACATTTTGGCCCCGTCTGGGCTAAAGCCGAGGAGGCCTGGCCAAAATATAAGGCAATCTGTGCAAATATTACGCAAACTCGTGCTATCTACAAGGCACAGCAGGCTGAGTTGACAGACCCTATCTCCCTCCTTGCTCCCAAGCTAGAGTACCTACGATTCACCGGTTATCTGGATGATGACCTGAAAACACTAACACCTAAAGGTGTTCTCGCCACGGAGGTAAATGAGGGACATTCTCTAATTATGCCTACGCTTCTCCTATCAGGAACTCTTAAGGAGCTTGAATCCAAGGAGCTTGTTGCACTACTTGCAGCATTCATTGCCGAAAAAGACGAGGATGAATACACGCCACCTCGTCTACCTACACCGACTCTACAAAAGGCGTATGAGAGACTGGATGATATTATGATGGGGCTGCTGAAATGTGAGACACCACAGGTTGAGCCTAACCAAGACCCGAAATACTGGTCTCTTGACCCTATCATGGTAAATGTAGCGTACGACTGGCTAGAGGGACATCCCACCAAGGAGATTTGCGAAAACTACGAGCTGTTTGAGGGAAATCTTACTAAGATTGTGCTCAAACTAAGTAATATTGTGGAGGAGTTGACATCACTTGCAACCTTTACGGCTGATGTTGAACTTCTTGAAAAACTTGCAGCTGCCCAACCACTACTTGTACGGGATATTGCCGTGCCTGACTCCCTTTACCTGCGTATCTGATTATTGTAATAAAACCAACAAAAAAGGGTGATTAGAACACCCATAATAAGGCCTTGAATCATACCCATAGATGCCTCATGTAGACAGGCCTCGTTTATTTTTTCAATCGGCTGGTACTCTAAAAGTTCAATATATTCCTCCATTTCTGAACATCATCTGTACAGGATTTTTAAATACATTACAGTTAGATATAGCATGAGTTCATTAAACATGCGTAATAAAGAAAAGATTTATACACAAATGGAACTTAATTATCTGAAAATTGCTGCTAATTGGAATGCAAAAGGTCATCCTATGATGGCCACAAAATATCGTAAGTTTGCGAACAATGCAGCCTCAGCTGCATTACAGGCATCATTAGAAAAACAGGGTAATATTCCTATGACCAGATTGATGCCCAGATCCAAGTCCAGACCCAAGTCTAAATCAAGACCAAAGGAGTCAACCATAACAGCCCCTTGTAATGCGGCTAATAAAAAATGTACAATTATGGGTGGTAGACGCAGACGCACTATTCGCAGACGCTAAACACCATCCGCTCTTTCCAATGTACCAATCCAGCATTATAGAAGTACTTAACTTTTACTGTAGAACCAATCTCTTTCAAACAACTCTTTACATTGATAATTGTAGACCATGATGGTACCCATAGTCTAGTTTTGTCATCTTTTGTATCTAGAACAATCGTTTCAATGCTCGAGCATGGCGTCTCGAGAGCGCTCATAAACGCCACACTACGCTCAAACTGCTTGGCCACCTTGCTCGACCAATTCATCTGCTCGAGCATCACTCGAGTTAGCTGCTGTTCCTCCCCTTCATTCAAAACCTTTACAAGAATACGCTGATTATACATATCACAATAACGACGAATAGGCGATGTTACCTGTACATAAGGCTTCCAACCAAACCCGTAATGTACACCCTGTACATCATATTTTGCTGCAACGGAGGCTAGGCGCTCCGCTAATACTGGATCCAATCCCTGCAATCTTTCCGCCTTGGGACCAGAATGCACCCGAAGAACCCCACCCTTTCCTGCAATTAGTTCGGCCGCCCGTAGATTGTAGAATATCATGAGCTCGGCAACCCAATCATGCGTATCACTTAACGGTCGCTCTGCAAGCTCCTCCACAAACGAAGCCAATGTAGCCACAGGAAAGTCGTCGGCATCTCTTATTGTATCATAAGTGTATGAGCGCTTATTTACCACACTAAATGTACCAAACTCAACATCCGTAATTCTAAACCCTACATCATTCTCGGGAATATAATTCACCATAAGCCCAATAATTTGTCGTGGTGATCCTGGTACAAGTGAGAAGAGAGACTCGGAATAGGCCTCTGGCAACATCGGCTTTATTGCCCGTCCTCCATCATAAATTGTTTGTAAAGTTCTACGTGCATAAAGGTCTAATACATCATCCTCTTTAACCCAGTCTGTCAAATCAGAGATACCAATAATAATTGTCCAGGTATTGCCCTGGTTTTGCTTCATACAGATAATATCATCAATATCACGGCAACCCTCAGGGTCAATATTGATAATATTCCAGCCCTCATCTAAATGTTTTCGACTGGGGCTACCAATACGCCGATTCTGTTGTGACCCTAAAACAGTGGGCTTGCACCAGGGACTAGCTGTATGAGCTAACGCCGCTTTTTCAACTGCGAAATCGCCCGCAACACCGAGAACCCTATCCAGATTTGCCCGAGGAAGAAGCTCCTTCTCAGGCCAGTCTGCAAAATCCACCAAACAAATCCTATTCACACTCCGATCCTTCTCACTGCACCCAACCCTCATAGATGGATAGCGCCGGTCAAAGGGTGTGAAGAGATAGATGGGTGCACCCCTACTTGTCATGCCATAAATCGTTTTACTATTTAATTGTAAGACACCAGCCAATTTTGGATGCTGTGTCCTCTTCACTAATACACATTTTTCATCGGTAAGAGCAACAGTATCACCAACAAATGCTTTGCCGGCTTTATCGGCACCCTGAAACTCTAAGATAGTATCATTGGCTTGGCTTAGAAGCTTGAAGCTCTTGTAATTATGCGTCCACAAAGTGTACATGGCTTAATGTTACATATTTAAAATAGATAACATTATGTCAAATTTATTTTATTTTATTTAACCCAATATACACCTAATAAAGTATGGTGTCTCAATATAATTTGCAGCTGTAACTATCGGATTAACAAATGACGCCCCACCAGAAACAGAGAGTGTAGGTGTCTTAAGTTTAACTGAAAAGTATATAACATCATTTGCCTTGAACTCTAGACTCTGCCAGGAATTGGGGGCACTAGCGTCATTATCTACATTCATTGCACGTGTAGCATCTTGTGATAGAACCTGCTTTACAAGTGTCAGGCATTTGTCATTACCAATAGACTTGATTTGGGTAGCTAAACTATTGGGAATTTGTGCATCTCCTGTAGATATACCATTCATTTTATTGATGAAAGTTGTGTCGTTGTCAATAGCTGCAGTTGCATCTACATGACCAAAAATGTAATGAGCGTATGCACCAAGAGCAAGTTCACCAAATGAGGGGTAAATATAATATGCCTCATTGTTATACACTCTATTGCCGTTATTAGTAATATTGAAAGGTGGAGCATCCATTGCATTTAATGGTGAGGTGATAACAGTATGTATAGCAGTACGTATCTGCGTTTCTGTCGTTGTAAATGTATCATCACGAACTGCTACGATTGCATCGTCAATGCCCTGGAATTTAATTAAACTGTTACCAGGCGCATTATATAAGACAGATGCAGGTAAATTAACAGTTGCAATAACATGTTCGGTAATAGATGGATTGTTCTGACTAAAGATATTAATTATCCCGCTTGCATCTGTATTAACATCAAAGTTGACAAGAACCGTAACTACAGTAAGATATATTGCAGGTGTACCCGTAGCATTACTATAATATCTGGGGTCGGCAATATTCGCCCCCCAAGGTGCGGACTGGAAGAGCGTAAGAATAGGCAAGAGATAGTTAGCCGTATCACCACTTGCTGCAACAGTTACAGGTCCACCAACAGACCAGATTGAGGGATCCCAAGAGGCAGCAATAGACCCATTAATGGTAGCAAGGTCAATACTATTATTTGTTAATGTAACATTATTTGAATTAAGTCCAACCATTGCACCATTTGCAACAGAATCACTAATTGTAATTGAACCAGTTCCTGTAGTATATGCATTTGGACCAATGAAACCAACAGATGTTGCAGTAACAAGTGTACCAGCGTTATAACATTTGCTAACAGTTATATCACCACCAGTTGAACTCGAACCAGCTGTTTGGCCAATAAAACCGGCCGCACTAGATGATGTTACTGAGCCTGTATTATAACAGTTCGTTATTGTTATTAATCCATTTCCTCCATTAAATGTGAATGCTCCAACTATACCAGCACCGCCCACACCTGTGATAGCTCCAGTATTATATGATTTTTTAATAAATACCAACCCGTTTACCGCTGCAGCGCTACCAGTAATACCACCAGCATAATTGCCAGAAATAGTACCAGAATTATAGCATCCAGTTATATCAAGTTGACCGCCATTTAATGCCCCATTAGTGCCAAAGATACCACCAGCATAATCACCCAAAATTGCACCAGTGTTGTAACAGTTTGTCATAGTAATTAAACGACCGCTAATATTTGTTTTTGTATTAGGACCAGATGAATTTGCTGCTGCACCGACTAAACCTCCTGCACCAGTAGCAGTAATAGCGCCAGTGTTCCAACATCCATTCATAACTGATACCGCCCAGTCAGAACAAAATTTATGCCCTGCAATACCACCTCCATTAACACCATTTACAATACCTGTATTGTAACAGTTTTCTAAATATACATTATATGAGCTATCTCTAATTAAATAGCCTGCATTTGTAGCAAGTGATGTACCACCAATTGCACCAAGAGCCTTAACCCAAGGACGGGGATTTGTATTTGCAAGCCCAAAGAAGATACCCTTAGCATTAGTAACACCAGTAAAATCAATAGTCTTATTATTTCCATTAAAGGTCTCACCTGTAGCTAGAGACATGAAATCAGTGACTAAAATCCCAGTTGACGCAACAAACTGTGTCCATACAATATTTTCACGGAGCAGATATGTTTTTGTTGCAGCATTCCACTGAATATAACGTGCAAATGCCCCACCCGCTTTTATTAAATTAGCAATATTACTATTCAACACACCCTTCCATTTTAAAACAGCATCTGTAAAATATGTAGTACGCACATTTACAATATTAGGCAGTTCACTCTCCATCACCCAGTTACCCCCATTAGCTTGATTACCAGTTTCATCAGTTGAATAACGAATATTAACCGTCAGCTCAGTCTCAAGTTCAGCAACCTCCTTTTTATAGTCCTCACTACTTAAATTACACGAGAGAACATCTACAATAAGAGAAGAACCCGACGATTTATCATCACGAACTCTCTTTATAAAATCTATTGCCGCATCTGTAAAATAACGCCTCTTATCTACATGCAGCAAATCGCCGACAAAAATGGGTTCATTAAAGAATGGCAGCTTATCAGAACCAGGGTGGTGATATATAAATGCAACATGAGAGACTGTAGGTGCATTAATTGCAGCCATAACTTCATCAACTGACATATCCTCAGTATAATTGATGATCTTCACCCCAGGAGCAAAAGATGTCAATAAACTGTTTTCACGTTTTGACAGTTGTAGGTCTGGGTGGACAAGCACAACCTTAGACATATTTTTCCTATACTATTTAATATATTTTAATGCCGTAAAGATAAAAAAATTAAAACTATTCAGTAAATATTATATTGATACTTATTATTTAATAGCTAAATGTAATATCCTAATTATTACTTGGTGCTTGGCAATGACACCATCTCAATCCGCTTCTTATTACCTGTAATTAGCTTACCCTGCGTCATAATACGGGGTGCAATACACATTGTCTCCAGCTCCTGAATCAGCAACTTGCTTGCATAAGGGATCTGAATTGCCGAGAAGTTGGTTGTGTTTCCGCATGCACGGCACTCCCAGATACCCGCCTCAGGATTTGTAATTGCAATGAGACCACAGTCACGACAGACATGGCAAGGGAAGGCATCCGAGCACTCCATGAAACGCTCCTTCGTAAACTCCGTAATACCATGCGCAGCAACACAGTCACGCTCCATCTCTCCAAAACGCAATCCACCATCACGTGCACGACCCTCCGCAGGCTGACGAGTCAACATCACCAGCGGACCCGAGGCACGGCTATGCAACTTGTCTGCAGAGCAGTGACGCAGACGCTGATAGTAGCAGGGGCCAATGAAGATAGCGGTCTCCATCATACGCCCAGTAAACCCATTGTAGAGGATCTCATTACCATAGGGCTCCATACCGTACTCATCACGTAGAATCTTAGCAATGCTGTCCACCGTAACAGTATTGAAAGGGGTACCATCACCGAGTGTACCGGCCATACAGCAGGCTTTACCAAGTAGTGTCTCCATCAGCTGCGCAATTGTCATACGAGAAGGGATACAGTGAGGGTTGATAATCATATCAGGCACCATACCGCCGGCAGTGATAGGCATATCCTCAGGGTTGACAATCATACCCATAGTGCCTTTCTGACCATGACGTGAGCTGAACTTATCACCAATCTCGGGCACACGGTCTTGGCGTGTGCGAATCTTGACAAATGAGTAGCCTTCACCGTTCCTGTTCTTATAGATTTTGTCAACGTAACCTACCTCATTGTTACGAGGGGTGCGACTTACATCACGATAGCGCTTAGCACCAGCGGGCACCACAGTACCTGTCGGCACACGCAGAGGCACCACCTTACCAATCAGCACATCATCGGGGCCCACATAAGTGTTCTCTGGTACAAATCCATCTTCGCCCAACTTCTCATAGTTGGCGTGCTTCAGCTGCTTTGTTAGTGCAGGGTCAGGGCGGCAGAAGCGCTCCTCCTCGCCACTTGACTGATTCTTACGCTCCTCGTCCTTATAGGTTCGGTAGAAGATACTGCGGAAGAGACCACGGTCAAGTGCCGCACGATTCATCATATTACTGTCCTCCTGATTGTAACCGTTGTAGGTCATAATAGCAACAATAATGTTCTCACCTGCAGGCAGACTCTGTGCACCATAGACACGGCTCATGAAAGGACTGACCATCGGCACCTCATTGTAACAGAGTACATGCGCCATGGCATCAAAGCGCTCCTGGAAGTTCAGTGCATGCATGCCCATCGCCTGCTTACCCATTGAACTCTGATAAGCGTTACGAGGTGACTGATTGTGGTCTGGGAAAGGGATGTTACTGGCTAGTGCCCCAAGAGCGGTGCTCGGATGAATCTCGGCATGAGTGTGTGTAGAGCCGGTGCCCATACATTCATCTGTCATCATTGCTACGAACGTCCCTTCTGTCTCACCTGCATCAATGTACTCAATCAGATGATTACCAGTAGGGGTCTCCCACTCCAGCATCTTGTTCCATTCAGTGATGGCCTGTAGCTCCGCCTTCATCTTGCCGCTCTTATCAGCCGCAATCTCCCTAAGTGTAGGGGCGTAGTACAACGGCCGAATCACACGACCAGCCTCAGTAGTAATCCAGAGCTCCTTGAACTGCATCTTCCAGACAATGCCAGTGTAACGGTGAATAACACCAGCCCGCTTAGCATCACGAAGAGCGTTCACAGTGCGTGTTGCATCCGCAGCCTTAAGAGTACCAATCCAGGCACCATTCAGGAAGACACGGGTCTCGGCCTGCTTGTCACTAACTGTAGTGTCACGAAGAGCACGAAGTGTTCCCATAGTTTCAAGGAAGTCTTTAACAACCGCAGGTGAGCTGAAGATACTGACAAAGGCTGTTGAGCTGAAGTTCTTCACTACACCTACAGTACCACCCTCAGGGGTTTCACAAGGGCAGATGTAACCCCACTGCGTATTATGCAGCTTACGAGGTGCAATTAGCTTACCAGTCTTCTCAATCGGCGTTGAGATACGACGAAGATGTGAGATGGCCGACATGTAGTTAAGACGATTGAGCACCTGACTGACGCCGATTTTTGCAGCACCGCCCACCTTTAGTGAACCAAAGTTACCTGTGGCCATGCTGCTCTTCAAGTTAACATCCATAATAGTACTCTTAATGATTTTCTGGATGTTATTGATATTGACAATCTCCTCAAAGTTGTTGTTGGCACGCCATGACCCACTGTGAATCTCCTTGCCGAGTGAGGCACGGATGTCCTTCACCATACGACTCGTAAAGGTCTTACGGAACAGGTCTGCAAGCAGGAAACCAGGGATATCCACACGCTTATTAGGATAGGCATCACGGTCATCATTTGGAATGCGATTCCAGGCAACCCAGAGCACCTTGCGGCACATGTGTCCAAGGAAACAGGCCTTCTCATAGTCCTTGTCCGCTCCGCCAATATGGGGGAATAGCTCCTCGGCCAGAATCTCATTGATGGCAACATTGCGTTGATTGCGCACCGACCAGGTGATGAAATGATGACTGAGCCAGGCATAGGCATCGGCCTGCGTGCGCACCTCGGCCGCCTCTTCAATACTCTCTGCAAGAACACTGTTAAAGGTGGTTTCGGTATCATCGGGACCCAGAATCAGGTCAATGATATCACGATCTGCCTCAACACCAAGTGCACGGAACAGAATGAAGAGCGGAATCTCGGTTTTTACACGAGGTACATTTGCACGCAGCAACAGAATCTGAGGATTCTTTGGGTGATAGACAATACGTACAGCATTACTCTTAGGAACCTGGTCATTATCGGGACCAATGCACTTAATCTCTACAACCTCCATATCACGTGGGGTGTTACGGTTGTTCCTAAAGACGAAAGGACGATTCTCTGACATACGCTCCTGACTGATAATTGCACGCTCACCACCCTGAATGATGAAATATCCACCAAGGTCTTCTGGGCATTCACCAATATTACTCGGATGAATATGAGGCTGCTCGTTCAACAGACAGAACTTGCTGCCGACCATTACAGGTACCTTGCCAAGATGCACATTTGGGAATAGCCGAGTACGAACCTCCTGTGTATTACGTGTCTGGTCATAACAGGTTGTTGTGATCTTAACATCTACATTCAAGGGGGCAGCATACGTGAGGTTACGCAAACGTGCATCATTTGGGAGCATAGGCTGAATAGCACCATTGTTCTCAAAGATAGTTGGCTTACGCAGCGTAATACGCTCAAACTCCAGTTTAATCTCATAATCATTGTTATTTGTCTTAGAGGGGGTTGCCTGGACAACAGGTGTAGGCTCAGTGTCATCATCGTCACTTGCATGTTTTGCTCCAAGGAGAGCATTAGCCGCTGTAGTACTCAGACCAATTACTGAGGCCAAGGCTGAACGAGGTCCCGCAAGTGGAGTATCAGGAGAACCCTTGACAATAATTGGATTCACATTGTGGATGATTTCTGGGATATCCTTCTCAATAAATTGATTGAACGATTCAATCTGGTTACTGATAATTTGACGGCCATCATTTTGACTGAAATAGGTCGTAAGAACATGACGAAATGACGGCAGCATTGTAGTTTGTTGGCTTGTTACTTTTAACCCTGATTCTTGCATTGAGTCAATTTTTGCGATCCTTACTTTATATTATAATCATTGTTTAAGTAGATATGGCGGACAATATTAAAACTGTTAAGGTTAATGCTCCGACAGCCCCAACTCTTAGTACAGATGGTGAGGTGCCTTTGGTTGGTGGTAAGCGTCGTCGGCGTACACGTAAGACTGTTGGTGGAGGAGATGCAACGCCTGTAGCACCAGAGAAGGGGCTGGTTCAGATTCTCAAGGTAACTGACACTGGTGCAACAATGAATCCTGTGGCTAAGCAATCTGGTGGAGAAAAAACAAATGTTCCACCTGGAAATGAGATAAATGTAACTGGGGTCAAGCCTGTACCGGCTCCTGTACCTAGTTTACAATCAGCTGGATCTATTAAGGTTGTATTGAAGCCGAAAGCAAATAAGCGCACCAAGGTGCTCCTGAAGAAAAAACAGGGAACTGACCCTGTAATAGTACATAAGAAAAAGATAGGGCGCCCGGCAACTACCCGTAAGCTTGTATTAAAGTCTTTAAAACACAAGATGAAGCGCACACGTCAGGCAATTAATCATTCAAAGACATTGCCAATTGACCAAATTAAGAAAATTTTAATTGAGAAGAAGTTAATTAAGCCTACAAGTAAGGCACCTGAGTCGGTTCTTCGTCAGATGTACACTGATACATTAATTGTAAGTAAAAAGATGCTATAATAGAATATGTCTACCCGTTTTATGATTTCAGCCGCTATAATACTTATAATTTTATTGCTATTATATCGAACAAGTGCTCAGGCCGCTGTTGAGGGGTTTGCATCTCTACCACAGCCAGATTTATGCTCAACACTTAATGCAACTGACTGTAAGAGTGCATATGGCTGTGCATATTGTGCTACGACAGGCCTTTGCTTAAATGCCAATAAAGCAGTATTATGTACTAGTGGATATTTGGCCAAAGATATTGTTGATGGTATGGTTGATATGCCAACGGAGCCTATAGCATCTAATAGTTTTTCTGCAAATGAGCAGACAGCATAAGTTATTATTAATATTGGTTGGTAAAATTGATTATCTTCTAATTCCATTTTTCTATTAACAAGTCTGTCAGAAGATGGCATTAGAAGATACATGCTATATTTGCTACGAAACGCAAACAGAAGATAATAAATTCGTTGAACCAAATCCTTGTAAATGCAAAGGAACCATTAAATTACACTTTGCGTGTTTTAATACTTTAACAAAGACTTATGATACATGTAATGTTTGTAAGACAAAATTCATACAAAATGGTTATAAAAAAAAATATTACCCTAATGGAACCTTAGAAGAGGAGGGTTTACTGGTAAATGGTCTTAAAACAGGATTATGGACATATTGGTATAAAAACGGCCAATTATATGAAAAAATAAATTGTGTTGATGGTAAAAGGCACGGATTTTGTCAAAAGTGGTATGATAATGGCCAGTTATGGGAGGAGGTGAATTATGTAGATGGAAAACGCAATGGATTATATCAATTATGGCATCGTAATGGTCAATTATCTCGTAAGGTAAACTATATTAATGGAAATGAAGATGGATTATTTCAAGGGTTTGACGATGATGGCCGATTACAACAGGAAGTTAATTATATTAATGGAAAACGCAATGGATTATATCAATGGTGGTTTGAAGGTCAATTGACAGAAAAGGTAAATTATATTAATGGAGAAACCAATGGATTACACCAGATGTGGTATGCTAATGGTCAATTATGGATAGAAATGAATCTTGTTAATGGGAAACATCATGGATTATATCAACGCTGGTATAAAAGTGGAAATTTAGCTGTGAAATCATATCATGTAGATGGAAAAATGGTATCTTATAATAAGTATTCTGATGTAGGGACTAATTCTTCTACTGGAGGGGTTGTGAATCGTATAGGGCGCTGTACAATTATGTAATTGCAATACTATTTGAACATCTAACATTTATATCAAAAAAAATGATTTTTATATTCTAGTATTAAATCCCATAAAAGCCATTATAATGACATTTACAGGAGTAAAACGAACATTTTGGACAAACACAGGAACACTCGCATCAGAAGTTACTTACGTAAATGGAGTAAAAGAAGGTTCCTCCAAAAGATATTACCAATCTGGGCAATTAAAGGCAGATTGTTATTATGTGAATGATAAATTGAATGGTTCTTATAAACATTATTACAATAATGGACAACTGTCTTTTGAAGCTAACTTTATTGACAATGTTATGAAAGGACAATTCAAAGATTATTATGCAACAGGACAAATTAAGGAAGTGGGCAACTATGATACAATTGATTATGATCCCGATGCTGAATATGATGAATATTATGCATCCAAATAATACCCTACTTATTAGCTAATGTTTTAATTTTTAGAGAATAAAACAACCTAAGGGTATATCGCATTAACTAATTAAATAACGTTAAATGTATCAGGACTACATTAACTTTTATAAAAAATACAGAGCCGAGTATGGCACAAAGGTCGCTATTTTTATTCAGGTCGGCTCATTCTATGAGTTGTATGATATTCAGAAGGAGAATGGTACGTGCGAGATGAATGTGAAGGAGATTGTTGATTTCCTCGGCATTCAACTAACCATTAAGCGTGGTGATGCGCCTGGTAGCCTTGATGGACTTTTTGCAGGCTTTCCAGACTATGTTTTGCATAAATGGGCTGGCAAGCTAACGGCGGCTGGTTGGACTGTAATTGTCGTTAATCAGTACAAGGATAAACATGGGAAGGTTAATGAGCGTAAAGTTGCTCGTATCTTGACACCTGCAACACATATTGAGGCATTGGCAACAGATGCTGCGCCAATAATTGTAGGTCTCTGGATTCAGGGGCGGCCAGGACAGGCGCCTCAGTATGCTGCTGCCACATTTGATCTAAGTACTGGTTCAACCTATACAACAGAGGGCGATTTTCGTGGTACACAGACTGCTTTCACTAGCGATGAGCTACTGCACTTTCTAAGTGTATTTAACCCTCGTGAACTCGTAGTCTACAGTGCTCAAGGAGATGAACTGTTTTGGCGTAAACAGCTGGATTATCAGCATCCAGCTAATACACTACATGTACGTAAAGCGAATCCAGGTTCTTTTGAGATTTCAGAGGCACGTGAAACCTATTTACGCCGCTTATATGCCCCTAAGTCTCTTTTGCCAATTAAACAATATCTACAAGTAGATTCTATAGAAAAGGAGTTGGCATTGTGCTTTCTTTTACGACATGTAGAGGATTACCAACCAAGTGCATTCAGTTCTTTGCAACAAAATAAGACTTGGTCACCAAACTCAATGCTTCTTCTAGGAAATCATGCACTAAACCAACTCCAGATTATTGCAGATGGTAATGGGGTTCTTGACCTCTTCAAATACACCGCAACAACCCCTTTCTCGAAACGTGCTCTTCGTACTCGTCTTCTAACACCATCAGCTGACCCAACTGTTATTGAAGCTAGACTCAAAGAGATTGATGACATGGCTACTCTAGACCAAGCAACTATTAAGGGTATTTACAAGGGTCTGCGACAGATGTACGACTTGCCACGCCTTCACAGGAAGATGGTTTGTGCTACTATTACTGCTGCAGATATTTTAGCATTACAATCCTCATATAATGGTGCTATTGATGTACTAAGACTATTAAATAAACCGTATAATAACGCTAAAGATTGTTTGAATGCTCTCGAGAGTCTGTTCGATTTAGAAAAAGCTGCCGCCGCTTCAGAAAATCAGGCCTGGCTACCAGCCGACGATCATCCAGCCCTGGCCGATCTCGAGATCGCACTCGAGCATGCTCGAGCACAATTAGAGCAATATCTCCAAACTCTTAAAGGTATTGCTGCAACTGAAAACGGTATTCGTTATGAACCAAAGGAAAAAACCCCTTATGAACTTCGTGGTACAAAGACTGCATTAACCACACTTAAGGGTGCGTTAGATACACCTGCTGCAAAACCATTAAAGTCATTGCCAAAGGAGCAACAGGAGTTTTCAATTCATTTACAGAAGGGTGGCGGATATATTGAAAGTAAATGGGTTGATTCAATGAACTTTAAAATCCTCGGTCTCCGTGATAAACTTCAAACTGAGTTTGCCCTCATTTTACCTGTAGTTTGTGACCGCTTCTGCCAAGCTACCTCCTCTCTCTGGACGCCACTGGAAGAGGAGATAACTGCCATTGATATCTCTGTTGGTCTTGCAACAGAGGCAGCAACAAGAAACTGGTGCCGACCCAAGATTCTTCATTCTCCTGCGGGGGGCTTAAAGGCTGAAGGACTACGCCATCCGCTTATTGAGGGTCTGCTAACAAAGACTGAGTACGTGGCACATGATGTTTCATTAGGTTATGGAGCACCGGCGGCAGGATGGCTTGTTTATGGTATGAATGCATCTGGTAAGTCTTCACTAATGAAATCAGTCGGTATTGCAGTACATTTAGCACAGGTTGGATGCTATGTACCAGCCTCTTCTTTTGCTCTTGCACCCTACAGGTCTCTCTTCACACGAATCCTCAATCAAGACAATTTGTGGGCAGGGCTCAGCTCCTTTGCCGTTGAGATGAGCGAGATGCGTGATATTTTACGCCAAGCTGACCAACACTCGATAGTCCTGGGCGACGAGCTATGCTCAGGTACAGAATCCGTCAGTGCAACCGCCTTAGTTGCAGCAGGCATTGAATGGTTCGCTGAGCGTGGTTGTACCTACATCTTTGCAACACATCTTCATGAACTACCCAAAGCACTTCCACCCCCTGCAGAACTTAACCTGAAGGTGTGGCATCTAAAAGTAGCTTATGACCCCTTTAGTGGCAAACTTGTATATCACAGAAGTCTCACAGAGGGACAAGGCAGCTCACTTTATGGCCTTGAGGTTGCACGTGCAATGGATGTCCCTTTAACATTCCTGGACAAAGCACATCAGATTCGACGTAGGCTGCTTGGTGTTGCAGCAGATGAAGAGGCGCCTATCAGTTCCTGGAACCCTACAGTCACTAGACAAAGCTGTGAACTATGTGGTTGCCCTATTACTGCCTCCCTTGAGGTACATCATATTAAACCTAGAGCAGAGGGAGGTTCAAATAAGGCAAGTAACTTAATGGTTTTATGTGCAACCTGCCATGATAAACACCATGCAGCGCCAGAAGAGTCCCCTGCCTCTCAACCCCTCATACAGACCTCTGATGGCTTAGAGCGTATCTCGGTAACTACAAGCACCCCTAAAAGTAAAAAACGAGGACTGAGTGAAGAGGACAAGCAACTAATTGAAAATATGCTAACAAAGTTCCCTAATTTGCCAATAAAGCAGATTGCCTTCCGACTGAAACATGAAGAAGGCCTGGATGTTAGTGAATCTACAATTAGAAAAATCAAGAGTAATTAGATATGTCATATGCTGCAGAGATGGCCAGAATTGAGGCCTACTATCAAGGACTCACTTTAGAGAAAAAGGTTGAATACTGTATTCAGTATGAAGAGGCCAGGCGGTTAACAGCCCTAATCGCAGCTGAGAACCCTGATTTTACAATTATGATAATTGATTGGGATAGAAAACCAACAAGCCCGTTACTGGCAGTTATTGAACATCAGAGTTCAAGAATCATGCAGGTTCTATTAACAGGTAACATTGATGTTAAGCAACCAAGTAGAATTGATGACCAGACAATACATCCATTGATTTTTAATATAATTCGCATGAATAATACACGTCGTTCAAGAGGTGATGAGATATTTGTACGTGAAAATGGCTTATCTATCGGTAAACTCTTGATAGATGCTGGATGTGAGCTAAATGTTGCTTCGCCTGATGGTGAAATCCCTTTATTAGAATTATGTAGGTATATAGATTTATACGATTCTTATGGTCATGCACTCTATACCTATTTACTCAATAAAGGGGCTGACCCTAATTTTATTGCACCAAATACTGCAACTAAATATAATGGTATTGTGTCGATTCTTAATTTACTAATAGATTACACTTTTACTAGTCAATTTAACAAGAAAATAGAGGATTTAACATATGCATGTAGAGTTTCAACACGGAGAGGCACTCTTCAAAATACAGACATAAGATTTTGTGTAGAAAATGGCACTATGTATGTTGATATTGCTCGAATGTTTCATTTGCGGTTTGATTTAGCTATTGAAAAGGGGGCAGATGTTCGTGCCCCAGGAAGCATTAGATTTGGATAAGAGACTATTCAAACAAATCTATTAATTGTTGTTTTAAATAAAATAAAAATAGTTGGGTTTTATAACCTCCCAATTGATAGTCCAATACCTGCATTGGTAAATCATTATTTCAATACATTATTAGAGCGTGATACTAGTTTAACAACAGTTAATGACCCATTTAATCCGATTGCATTCATGATGGATTCATATTCTTCATTAAACATTATTCAGGTATTAATAGCACACGGGGCTGATACTAATGGTGTTAGTACAAGAACTGGATTAAGCCCCTTGGTTACATTATTTAGTAGTCAAATTATAGACCAATGGTCTGCTAATAATAGATTAATTCCTTTATTAACCTCATTACTCACGGCAGGTGCAGATTTTAGTGTAAAACATGAGGGTAAAAGCCTTCTTGAACTTGGACTCAGAAATCTTCGTGCATCTGATGAGAATAGAAAACGCATATTATTTGATTTCTTTTTGTCTAATGACATATTACAAGTAGATGATATACAACTAGTTCTAAATCATTTACCAATGTTACTTGATCGGAGAGATACACCTATAGATGAAGAGCGGTTAGCTGCATTTATACGCCCTGATTATAGAAATAATACGGGGCAGACCCCGCTCACTTTCATCTTACGTTCAGGAAACCATAAAGCTCTTGCCTGGCTACTCAATCATGGTCATGGCGCAGCCTCTAAAAACATTTATGGAACCAGTATTCGAAGAATTTTGAACACGCAGAGAAATATGGGTCCACAGCCCGCTAAAAGTTTTGCCCGTTCACTCCTAAAGGTAAGTGATACCATTCCCGTAGCAGAGTTTTTAGCTGAGAACGGTTTATTAAATAATGAAGATGCAGACTGGTTAATAAAAAATACTAAAAGTGTGTTCAAAATGAACGAGAAATACGACCGTATTTTATTACCACTATTTACAGATAAATCAAGAAATGAAACCGGCGCTACCCTATTACATAAGGCTATGCGCATAGGTAATACTGCAGCAGCACAATGGCTTACTAATCACAATCTTTACACCACTGATAGAAATATTTACGGATACTCGCCTGTCAATGTTGGTAAATTATCCCAACAGCAACCTTATCCACAACTTATTGCTAATCTAAATACAATTGAACGGCAGCGCCCTCGAACTTTTAGAAATACATTACGTAACGAGTACAGTGAACTTTCTAATACTCGCAGACGAGCACGTGGTGGTCGCAAAATAACCAGACGCCGTCGCTAGGACAACGTCCTGGCACCACCCCCCGTTGTAATTAATAGATTAATCCAATCAATTATATTGATATAGTTATTCTATTATCCTCGTCTTGCATATGCCGCTGCTGTTCCTGTAAGTGTATTTCTTGATGCAGCAAGTGCAGCAGCATCTGCTGCCTGCTTCTTAGCGTAGGCAACCGTGGCCTCATCAGGGAGTGCAGGAACTGAGGCCTCGTCAAGGCGCTTGTTAAGGTCAGTAATGAGATCCTTCAGCTGAGCAATCTCATTGTTAAGACGACGAATCTCGGTATTAAGAGGGTTGTTGCGCTGATAGTTGAGGCCACCGGAAAAAAGTACACTAGTCATATTGCTTTCTAGACCACAGCCGGATAGTAATTTGACACCCTTAACGCAGATGGCACTGCGTATTGACCCGGTGCTCCCAACCCCACAGCGTAGCGGCCGAGTTTAGTTTTCAACCCAAAAAATTGACCTTAAGCCAGCCACAATAAGTAGAGTAAGCCAAATGATTATCCCTATTCGTTGTTTCTCCTGCGGTAAAGTACTTGCTGACAAGTGGCGCTACTACCAAGAAAAGGTAAAGGAGTATCGTCAACGTTCTGGAGATGCAAGCTCAGGTATCCTATATCTTGATACAACCACGCTCCCGGTTACCCCTGAAGCTGTTGCACTTAATGAACTTGGACTAAAACGCTACTGCTGTCGTAAACACATGCTTACACATGTTGATTTGATTGATAAGATTTAATTGCTGCTAAGCAATAGATAATGGAGCTATTCTTGCCGTCCCTTCTTATTATCCTGTTAGCAGGAGCAGTAGTATTTACAGTAATACCTAAATTTGCACCAATGACACTCACCTTAATTGCTCTTGGTCTGCTTATTTTTGGTGTTTCCCACCATTACAAGCTTTTTTATGATGAGTACCGTCTATCTACATGGCAGACATCATCATTCATCGCCCCGGCATTAGTAATAGGTGTTGCACTCTTCTTTATCCTAGGTTACCTATTGTCTTATTTCGGCTCCGGCGTACCTGTACCTACACTTGCTAATGTACCATCTGTAGGTGACATTACATCTGGTATCACCAATGCTGCATCTAGTGTCACAACTGCTGTTACAAATGCTGCAAATAAGGCTGTAAACACAGTTACAAATGTTGCTAACCGTGGTACATCGGGTATCACAAACACAATCAATAACAGCCTTAGATTTAATAATAAGCGGTCAACATTTGGTTCATTGGCTAATAGACTCCCTTAAATAATTAATAAAATTATACATATTCATGACTGTTTTTAACCGTCATTAATAGTAGTAATGGCTAAGACACGTAAAACAAGAGGAAAGAAGGGGGTACTCTCAATCCCTGCTCTACGGCGTGCATTTGAGCACATGGATGCTCATGCGAAGAAGCTTGTTGCCTCAGTAAAGGCCAAGAAAACCACCAAATCTGCGGCTGCAAATGCATATGCGAAGGAATGGAAACGCACGATGGGTCGTGCTCTCCCATTAAAGTCTGCTGAGGCCACCATCTCACAGGCTATGTCTATGCATGGCGGTTCAGCCTCCGCATCTATGCAGCGTGGTGGTATGGCTCCCGTCAGCTGGTCTACTGTCGCTGGCTCCCCTACAAATACCCCTGGCCTTCCCGGTGAGTTAAGTGCCGCTGGCGGCTCTGCTTATGGTGCATACCCTGGTTATGTTATGAAGGGCTTTGATAACATTATGTGGCAGGATGCCGCTGCAAACTGCAGCAAGCAGGACTCTTTCCCTATGCCGGCCGCTGACCTCGGCTCCAATGCAGTTACACCCGCCGGCGCAACACCTCTTGGTGCAACCACCTACACTGCGAAAGGAGGCAGACGTAAGACACGTAAGGGTCGTAGACAGAACGGTGCAGGTATAGGTAACATCTTCAGTGCCCTTATTCCTGGTATGAGTGAGACCAGTGGCGGCAATGCCGGTCTTGCAATGACATACAGACCCTTCGGTGGTACTAACCCTACAGGTGTTGGTGCTGATATGCAATATCAGTGGAAGGGTATGACTCCCGGCGCAAGCCCCTCCCCCGTTGACCCTAACTGGGCATATAGAACTGGTGTTGTCAATGTCCCCAAGTTTGATAATTTGGGTGCAATTGACCGAACTCTACCTGGCAAGGATATTAGCAGCGGTGGTTCTGATGTCCCTGCGTCTATGTAAATTGCGCTCGATACCTAAAGGTTTGATTTTTCAGCGATTTTAATATAAGGATAAGTGATTAGATTTAATTAATGACTTCTCTTGATATCGGCCGCAGAATCAGCCGCAAGTTACTACACTCTTTCTTCACCACTCAGCAATACCCTTATACAAAGCATCATATTGATAGTTTTGACCAATTCCTTTCCAGAGATCTCCTCTCAATTCTGTCGACACAGAACCCCATTCTCATTCTCAAAGACCTTCTAAATCCAGAGACAGGTACATACAGGTATAAGGTAGAGATTTTTGTTGGTGGACTTGATGGTAAAAATGTGGAGATAGGCACGCCAGTTGTATCATTGGAGAACGGTGATGATGTAAGGGTACTCTTTCCAAATGAGGCACGTCTTAGAAATCTAACTTACGCTGCTCAGGTGAGAGCCGATATGCTTGTTAGAATTACATATATTGAGAAACTTGAGACTGGCGAACTTACAGAACCACAAGAGCGTGAAATCACCTTCCAAAAAGTCCCCCTTTTCAAAATCCCTATTATGCTTCACAGCAGATTCTGTCATCTTAATGGTAAACCTAAGCAGTTCCTGCATGAGGCAGGAGAATGCCCATATGATGCCGGCGGATATTTTATCATTGATGGGTCAGAAAAGGTACTTGTTACACGACAGGAGCCGGCTTTCAATACACTGTATATTAGCAAAAAGCCGGCGGATCCAAAGATATCTATATATGCATCTGTAAGCTCTCTTAGTCCCGAAACCCGTATTGTAAAACGTGTTGCATTTGCAATTAAGCGGTCTAATGGTGCTATTTATGCGACCGTGCCATTTGTACGTAAACCCGTAAATGTATTTGTTCTCTTCCGTGCTATGGGTATACAGTCCGATGAGGCTATTATGCGCCTAATTTTCCCTGACCCAAACTCGGCTGAAGCCAGATTCTTAGAAGATAAGCTTATTCCAACCATTACCGATGCCTATCCCTTCTTAACAACAACAATGGCTATTCAGTACATGAAGTCGGTGACCAAAGGTTTCACCGAGTTCACGATTCTTGATGTCCTTAAAAATCAGCTGTTTATTCACGTTGCCGATACCCCAGGTTCTCGTGCCAACTACTTGGCCGAATGTGTGCGTAATATCCTTAGAGTGGAACATGGATTTGACGATGAAACCAGCCGTGATGATATCCGAAATCAGCGCTGCTTAGTCAGTGGCTTCTCTATTCAGATGCTCTTTAACGGTATCTACAGTCAATGGAAGAAGGAGGTTAGTTATGCAGTGGATTTAGAGTACAACTGGAACACCCGTATCTACAGTGGACTCAACTTTGCAAACATCTTTTCAGATGGCAATAGAGCCAAGATTTTCAAAGAGGGGCTAATAACCGAAAAGCTCATGAAGGCCTTTAAAGGTAAGTGGGGTACGGGTCTAGGTGAAGAGAAAGACGGACTTCTACAGATGCTCAGTCGTCTAAGTTACTTGGACTTCATGTCTCATTGTCGTCGTGTTGTCCTTGCATTTGACACCTCAATGAAACTCACTGGTCCCAGACATCTTCACCCAAGTCAGTTCGGCTATTTCTGCACCAATGAGACCCCTGGTGGTGCCTCAATCGGTATCACAAAGAACTTGAGTATCCTCACCACTATCTCTACTGGTATGCAACCAGAGCGCTTCATTGATTGGCTTCGTACTAGAGGTGGTGTTCTCCCTTGTAGTGGTGTGACACCTGCACAGAAGTCGGTTTTTGTTCCAGTAGCACTTAATAACGGTATTATTGGATACACCGCTGACCATAAATCACTTCTCGCTGTTCTCAAAGCAATGAAGCACACAGGTTTCCTGCCACCCTTCGTATCATTAGGTTTCAACTATAAACAACGCCGCCTCTTTATTTTCACAGACGAAGGTCGCCCTCTTAGACCCCTCATAATTGTTCCTGAAGATAGAGAGCTACCTACTGAGCGAATCGCCGCCAGCAAATCTTGGCGTGATCTTATTATTGGTACACACCCTGACCGTGTTGATATTGACCTTAGTACCAGTGAGTTCAAAGACCCGTTCGAGAGTCAAGAGGAGCGCCGTCCCTCAGCAGACGATTATTTGAAATATCTGCTACCACATGCGGGTATTATTGAGTATGTTGACCCATATGAGCACAATGAGGCATATGTAGCGTGTTTCAAGGAGCATATAGTCGCAGAGACCACGCATATGGAGGTTCATCCTTCAACCATGATGTCGCTAATGACCAGTATGATTCCCTTCGCTAACCATAATCAGTCCCCTCGTAACCAGCTGAGTTGCAGTCAAAGTAAACAGGGTCTCAGTATCTATGCAACAAACTGGAAAAATCGCTATGATAACTCAGTACACATCCTCTGCTCTGGAGAGGCGCCATTAACACGTACACTCTACTATGATTACAGCTCTGAAGGTAAAATCCCTTATGGTAATAACTGTATTCTTGCCTTGGCAATGTACCAGGGATACAATCAGGAGGACGGCATTGTTTTCAATAAAACCGCTCTCGATAGAGGCCTCTTCAGATCCGTGGCCTTCAGAAGCTACGAGTTCTTTGAGGAGAACGATGATAAGACTGGCGTCAAAACCCGTATTGGTAATCCTGCATCGATCGCAGGCTGGACTGATATCCGCCCTGGTCTAAACTACATGAAGTTAGATGAGCGAGGTATCATAAAAGTGGGGGAATACGTTGATGAAGACACTGTAATCATTGGTGGGTATATTCAGGTTGAGAAAGGGAAGTACAAGGATGCATCAATGACACCCAAGGTATGGACATCTGGCATTGTAGAATCTGTAAATATCACGGTCAATAACAATGGCCTGAGACTCGTAAAGGTGCGTGTTGTTCAGGACAGACAACCTGAGCTCGGCGACAAGTTCTGTTTAACACCAGACCATGAGGTTCTTACCACAAAGGGTTGGAAGTCCATAGCTGATATTAATGAGTTAGACAATGTATGCACGCTTGGCGAAGATAATAAGATAACTTATTCAAATCCCACGGGTTTATATTCGTTTAATTGCATTGATGAAGAGCTATACCATCTCAAATCACAGCAAGTAGAATTGATTACTACTATGAATCATAAGATGTATATTAAGAAGCGTAATGCAAAAGAGTACTCATTAACACCCGCATCAGAAATTATAGGAAAACGAGTACAATATAAGAAAGATGCGAAGAATATTAATACTGATTACACATTCAGTCTACCAGTAAATACTCATCATAGTGCCAAAAATCCTGAGATGAACATGGAGGCCTTCCTAGAGTTTTTAGGGTATTGGATATCAGATGGATGGGTATCAACATCATCTAATAACGAACATCGCATTGAATTGTCACTCGGCAAACTATCAGATATTGAACATGTGAGCAAATTAGTAAAGAGTATGGGTTATAACTCTTTCACTAATAGCGAGTCTAATAAATTATATATTAGCTCTCAGCCTCTCGGTGAATATCTGAAGCAGTTCAGTAATGGTGCTGCTAATCAAGTGTTACCTGAATGGGTATGGCTACTCAGTGAAAATCAGTGCCGCACTCTTCTTAAGGGATTAATCGGCGGTGATGGCACTGTAACAAAATCTGGTAGTGAGCTATTCTTTACAACCTCTAATAGTCTTGCTGACCAGTTCCAACGTCTCTGTTTACATGCAGGATGGTCTTCAAATAAAGTAAAGGTTGGTACAGCTGGTACTAAGATTATTATTAAAGGTAAGCATACACAGTTAAATAATGATTATTGGTGTCTTGGTATAAATAAGTCTAAGAATAGCCCTATGGTCAACCACGGTCATTGCAAAACTCAAAACGGGCAATCAGAGACAATTATTAAATATACGGGTTCTGTCCATTGTATTGAGGTTCCTTCGCATATTTTCTACGTACGCCATAATGGTAAGTGTGTATGGACAGGCAACTCAAATCGACACGGCCAGAAAGGCACTATGGGTATGATGATACGTTCTGAGGATATGCCTCGTAGTGCCTCGGGAATCGTACCTGATATTATTGTAAATCCCCATTCTATTCCATCCCGTATGACGATGGCACAGTTATTAGAGCAGCAACTAGGGAAACTCGCCGCCATTCATGGTGGTATTGGCGAGGCAACCCCATTTATGAATGATGGAAATCCTGCAGAGACGATTGGCGGGATTTTGGAGAATCAGTATGGTTATGAGCGTTATGGTAATGAAATCCTATATGACGGTCTTACTGGTAAACAGATGGAGGTGGCAATCTTTATTGGACCCATCTATACAATGAGACTGAAGCATATGGTTGAAGACAAGTGGCAGGCACGTACTACAGGTAGAAAGGAGGTGAAGACACACCAGCCTACAGGTGGTCGTGGTAATGAGGGTGGTCTGCGTATTGGTGAGATGGATCGTGATACAATTCTCTGTCACGGTATCGCAGGATTTGTCCAGGAGTCTTACATGAAGCGTTCAGATGGAACTAAGATGCCGATTTGTACAGGCTGTGGTACTATTCCAATTTTCAATCAGAAGCTTGGGATAGCTGTATGTTCATTGTGCCAGGGACCAGTGCGCTTTGCAGGCCATACAGCCGAGAGTCTAGAGATGATTCCACCGATTAAGAAGCAGACTGCCCCTATTGTGCAGGTTGAAATACCCTATGTCCTTAAGGTGTTAGACCAAGAGTTAGCCACATTTATGAATACTGGGTTAAGATTTATGACCACCTCTGGTGTGCAAAAGCTGGATACAACCAAGGTAAAGACAGATGAGACCGCCGCAGCTGTGCTATTACCTGAACGCCGTCTATTTGATATGGAGGTACCGATGTTCAATGCAGAGACAGAGGAGGCAAGAGAGGAGCCCAAGCGTGAGGTTGTACCTAATCTAAGCAATTTGGCGGCCTTAGCGAAACAGGCTGGGTTGGCACTAGTACCTGAAGGTAGTGTAATGACACGGGAGATACCTAAACAGGTTCAGGCTGTGGAGTTTAATGGCACCCCTTCAAACAGCTCTTCGGAGGAGAAGATAGTGGAGGGGTCTGAGAGTTCTGAAGAGACCAGTGAGCAGACAGAATCTAATGATCAGGAGGTACAGATTGTGCCAGGAGCAATACCAACAAGGGTGCTTGGTAGTAAGGCGCCTCCACCAACCGCTCCTCAGATTATTCCCGCTACACCGGCTCTTACACAGCAGCAACTAGCCTCTGTATTAGTTAATACCGCAGTACAGCAGCCTGCACTCTTGGCAACTGCAGCAGCGGCGGCGCAGCAACAGATGATGCCTACGGGACCGGCGATTGTTGTTGATACTACGCCAAGAGCTATGACGGCGGATGGCCTAGGTGAGCCAGCAGTGACTCGTCCTGCTGGTGATACATTAAGGGTGCGTAGAGAGAAACCACGTGTTTCATTTAAGGGGGGAGATACACCTGCTCCTTCACCCACTGGTATTATAACGATTAACAAACTTGGTTGATGAGCCCGCCCTAAAAATTGATTTAAGGTTGCCTCAATAAGTAGAGTAAGCCAAATGTCGTTTGAATTGATTGATGCACTTTACCGTAGTCGCAAGACCGTTTTGAACCTTCTTGCACGTCGTGGATACAATGTTACCCCTTTTGAACGGTTCTCTCCTCGTGAGATTGAACTGATGCAAAATGCTAAGGGGTCATTGGACTTCCGGGCAGAGAAAACAGCAGATGATGATAAGCAGGTCTGTCATGTTCTGTATTATATGACACGTTTCAACCGTAATAAGATGATGTCGTTTATTGATGAGTTGAAGTTGCCTGAGGAGGAGCTTGCAAATGCTGAGTTTATTGTGATGCTAAATGACGAGATTACTGATGCACACCATCTTGCGGCTCTGAAGCATTTCATTACAAAGAAATATCGTGTCTACTTCTTCAATATCTATCGCTTGGTGAATAATCCATTGGAACACGAGATTCAGCCGAAGTTTGAGGTAATTCCACAAGAGAAGCATGTAAAACTACTGGAAGCTCTTCATTGTGATTCTAAGAACAAGCTGCCGATTATGAGGTATCATGCTGATGTTGTAACTCGTTGCCTTGGGATTGTGCCTGGTGATATTGTAAAGATTATTCGGCCGTCAGAGACTATTGGTGAATCGATAGTGTATCAAGTGGTTAGTATTTAATGGTGGTAAGGGATAGGATGCCGGCAGAAATATACGAGGGGTTTCAAAATACAGATAATAAACCAGTTAAATCTCCGTTTGAAGAGAGATATGAGACCTTAGTCAAAAAGAAACGGAATATGGATAAACAGTTTGCCTCCGGTGGTGAAATGAATAGTCTTTTACGTAATGCTAAAGGTCAGTTCAAAAACTACGTGGAGAGCTCTGGGCGAAATCTCGGTTTTGCTGATACTCAGAAAAATCTAGATGAAGCAATTAATAATTATGATGAAAATATTTTAAATCCCTTGGTTGCTTTACGAAAAGAGATTATCAGCTCAGTTGATATTAATGCTAAGATGAGCGAACTAACTGATATCAATAATAAGTTAAAAGAAAAACAACTTACATTGAAGGAGGCACAAGATAATTATACTACGGCACAGGTTCGTGATAAGGCATTAACAACTCGTAATAGTGCCGTCAGTTTCCAACAGACCTGGGGTATAATGCAACGTCCAATCAAAAAACAGACCGTGCCTGTTCTAATTGTTTTCTCTTTGCTTTTTATTTATCTCGGTGTTCTTGGAATATATTATATTAGCCCTGCAAGTGCCATAGTTGCTACGGCAGCTCAAGGTTCAGTTGGCGGTGAAAGTCTCTTTAGTAAGATAACCGACCTTTTATCACATAGCCCTTTATTAGCTGCTCTTATAAAGGGCGGTGCAGTGATAGGAGCAATAGTAATAATTCTCAAGGCTTTTGGCAAACTATAATGTGGTGTATAATACTATGACATTCTTTTAGCTTTTAAAATAGAAGAATATCATAGATGTCTAGCTGTCCTCCTGCCCCCGATGCATATTCAGACACTGATCTACTTCAGCGTTATTCTGGTGGTGTAATGGAGTCCTCTCCTCCTGGTAAGGCCAATCGTAGCGCAGATGGTTTATTGACACCCGATTATTTAGCGCAACGTATTGCATCATTAAAAGGTGGTAGTGAGCCTACAATCCCGGCTCCACCTGTTATCGGTGAGAACTTGAAAGTATCTGAGTCCGAGGCAATTAATGCTTATGTTGCTGCAACGGAGGTTCTAAAGGCCAAAATCAAGAACGAGTATTGTCATTACCTGAATCGTTATAAGTATGCTATTACTCGCATGGTGAATACAATTGGGTCGGCAACCACTTCTGGTGTAGGTGTGGGTACTGGTAATTCGGGACCCTCAGTTGCAGTTGCTGTCAGAAACTACACTGATGCTGCACGTGAAATTAACACCGCAATGCTTGATTTGGCGCAGATCAGTAATGCAATTACTGAGGATCAGTATGCACAGGCAAGAAACTTCAATACTCGCATTAACGATTTGAATGACCAGATTAATAACTATTTCAAGATTTTACAGGGACATGCTGCAATTTTGAAGAAGGAGGTACCGGCTGTGGAGATTCGTAAGCGTATGGTTGAATACACTAAGGAGAAGGCTAATGCAAATCGTAATCTTCTTTCATTCTATTTCTTTTTAGACATTGTTGCACTAGGTATCTTGTTCTACGTATATAAGGCAACGTAAACTCCCCGACACAATTTAATAGTGAATATGTTTAGATAGATGGATGATTTAATTCTTAACC
>JACCDO010957952.1_pt1 | contig 35576 bp, 25 predicted proteins | sample 7446101 | NCBI WGS metagenome assembly JACCDO01 (sample SAMN15323440, study PRJNA562643) | freshwater metagenome | isolation source: river surface water | place: USA:Blue River Watershed | collected 2017-08-16 | reverse complement strand
TATCCAGCTCAGCTGACAATTTAGTTAAGTCGGCTTGCAATTGCTTGTTCGCGCTACTGCTATCTGATCGTAGTTGATCGCGCTCAGCAGTCACCTTAGCTAAATCAGCGCTTACTTTATCCAGCTCAGCTGACAATTTAGTTAAGTCGGCTTGCAATTGCTTGTTCGCGCTACTGCTATCTGATCGTAGTTGATCGCGCTCAGCAGTCACCTTAGCTAAGTCAGCTCTGACTAGTGTTACATTATTTTCAAGTACCTTTATTTCAGATTCCTTGTTAGTTAGGGTCTCTTTAACCTTTTGAATAGACGCTTTGCAGCTATTTATTTCATTTTCTTTCACCAATGAATCGGCTACAGCAACTTTGTACTTTAATTCCAACCCATCTCTCTCTTGCACAGTCACACGCAGTCGCTCTTCTAATTCATTCTGCTTTTTACTTAAACGATTTTCGCTTACTTCTAGATGATTTGTGAGTCGATGCACTGCCTGTTCTGCTTCCTCTACTTTATCGTGATACTGTTTTTCTACTTCAAGCACCTTTTGCAAGCTACTTATATTTTGTTTCAAGCTTAATACCTCTAATTCATATTGTTTTATTGTATTTTCTTTGTTATTGAGAGACTCTTGGTAATTATTATTCTTTTGAATTAAAGAATTGATTTCTTCCTGCAATAAATCTGTATTTGTTTTATGATTATTTACTAATCGATCTAATTCCGATTGTTTATTTGTTAATTTATTTTGTAATTCTCGTTGAACAACTCCCATAGACTTGACACTATTGCTTTCATCACCTATTAAAATTGTTAATTTTTTATTTTCTTCTAATAATTTCTGTACATTATTAGTTGCAGAAGAGCGTTCCAGTTCATACTTTGCTTCGGCAGTCAACAAATTTGTTTTTAAAACTTGAATTTCTTGTTCTAATTGACGTAAACCTTCTTTACTTTCTTCATTTTCTGTGTTTAATGTCTTATTAGCACTTACTTGTTTACTCAATTCTTGTTCCAAATATTGTGACTCCGTTTTAAGTATAGCAAATTTTTTTTCTGTATCTAATTTACTATTTCGTAATTGAAATATTTCATCATGATTAATTTGCAATTCTTCCTTGAGATCTTTGTACTGTTTACGAATACTATCATTATCAAAAGTTAATTTATTAATATTTTCAATGAGTACTAAACGTTCTTTTTCAGCATCTTCAATCGTTAGTCCAGCAAGAGTGAGTTCATTGCTTAGCTTTTGTTTTTCCATGGAAGTTTGTCTTTTTACATCATTTAATTCATTTTTCACACTTTGTAAATCACTTTCTATTTGATTTATTTTATATTTAAATTTTGCGCTACTGTCTTCTGTAATGGTGGTTATGATGAGCTCTTTTTCTTCCATAAAACTCTGACGATCCATTCTTATTTGCCGTTGTAATGATTCAATTTCATTTTGTTTCACATCAACTTGTTGTTGCACTTCATTCAATTGATTTTTACTTGTATGAAGTAATAATTCTAATGCTTGTTTATCTTTAGTTAACGACTCTATTAATTCCAAACTCTTTTTGTTCGTTACACTAAGCTGCATTCTGTTATATAATTCATCACGATTATCAAATGATGTGTCAACATCTAGTGATTCAATTTTTTTTAATTTATTTGTTAATTCAAATATTGAACTATTTTTCATAATTAAAGTTTCACGTAATGATTCTAATTCAGTTTCATAAGCCAAATTGGATTGTTTATTCAATCTCTCACTCTCTTGTATCATGGCAGTCATTTCATTCATCTGTTTTTCGTATCCACGTTTAATATTGTTCATATCCTCATTGTAATTATTATTTATATTCATTAATTCAGTATTTTCACGATATAAATTATATTGAGACTGAAGAATGTCTATAGAATAGTTAGGGGAGTTATTAAATTAAAATAAAGTAGAGAGCTAAAAATAAATGAATACCTTGAACATGTTTACTCAAATTCTTACTGTTAAGTATATCGTGAGACAACTTATGAAGCAATTCCTCTAGTGGGAATTTTTTATATTGAAACCATAATTCACTTACTGATAAAACTTGATTTTCATTTAATTTGTTGCTTCTTGATAAGTGATGAAATGCGAGCTGATGAATTCTTTCCACATCTTCATTCTTAATACCATCATTAAATCCAAGTTCACTCATTATATTTAATGCATTAACTGTTTCAGCACGAGCGATTAGTAAATCGTTTTCTAATTTTAATATAACTTCAGTGTATTTTTTAGTACAATCTTGTCCATTTGTGTTACTAAATGGATTTTTATTGCTAATCTTGGATATGTTAGAATCATTCATAAACGAGTATTGATCATCTTGGCCCATTTCATCATCAATTTCTGTATTTTGTCTACTATTGCTAAAACTCTTAGACAAAGGATTACCTTTACGATTAGTAAAACGATCTACGTAACGCATGGCTTTATTCAATTTCTTTTTTTCTTGTTCCAATTCATTTCGTAATGTTTCTAATTTAAGGGGTGAAGTATTTTAGATTATAAAACCATGTTAGCAGATATTGCATTAAGTAAGAAAGTTACCTATCATTTCATAAAACTCGTTATTATCATTAATCAGTTTCTTATTTTCAGATATAAGTTTTTCATGTTGTCTACTAAACATTGCTTTGATATCTTCTTGTGACTCCAATGCATTTTGCAATGATACTTCCGCTGTTGATATCACATTATTTAATTTCTCTTTTAATCGATCAATCTCTCCTTGTAATGCAATAATTATTGTCTCATTATTACTACCAACATTATTACCACTACCACGGTAACTAATATCGGCGTAACTTGTATTATTACGATTCGGAGAGGACGTGCGATTTGGCGAGGTCTTCAACGGCGAGGTCTTCATATCGTGAAGTGCATACTCATAGCGTGCGATTGCGCCTTTCAACCGATCTTTATCCGCCGAAAACATGGTCTTAATTAGGTACCTACATATAGGCAGGTAGCTGCCTTAGGTAACGAAATCGGTACCGGTTATTCTTAAAACTTTCTAATAAACTTTCTTTCAATCAAGTTGAATATTTAAATACAAAAAATTTTAGAAATCGGTTGTTTCTGAGATTTAGTTTTGCCAATAATGTTGGAGGTTAGCGTGTCTTTCAGCTATCCATCACAAATCTTTAATTACAAAATCAAAACTTCACTCTACGCTTGAAATTAATATTTTTTATAAAAAACGCGGTGGTCGTGTATTTTAAGAGATTTATGAGCTTTGCTTAAGCATAGCTAGACCATTTTATGGTCTCTTTTGATCATTTATCACCTGCAAGACTTCCGGAACTACCGGTAAAGAAATTTCATGCTGCATTGATTCTTCGATTCCTTTTTTTTAAAAAAAATAAGTGAATCCAGTTTCTAAGAAACCAAATCAATTATGGATTTTGCTATGTGTCTCGCTTGCAGCGCCTGTACTCTCTTACCACACATAAATTAGTTTCGAAGTAACATAAAACGGACAAATAGTACTCCATAAATTTACATTGTGGACAGTCCATTTATACTATGTCAGATGATTTATGTAGCAAACGTCACCGATTAGTGTGTCCTATTGGAGTTGATCCTGAGGTTTTTGATTCATTGCCATATGATTTACAATTAGAAATTGTGCGAGATCAAGCGAGTAATGAGACAAAACCTATTAAATTATCATCACCCGTTTGTACAAAATTAAAGCAACAAAAGCTAGTATTTGATTCAAAATCGAATAATTATAATTCTTCTACAGCTGTATCAAGAAGAAATAATGATGAACATAAACAATTGCTGTTTATTGATGATGAATTTCCTCCAAATGCGGATTCTATCGACGGTCGTCATCTTTCAAAAATTAGCAGTAATGCAATTATCGAAAAACCTCCAAATTGTATATGCAACAAATCAACAATTATTAAAAAAGTTTCAAAAAATAGTACTAATAATGGGCGCTATTACTATTCTTGTTCGAAAAAATTTGACAAATGTAATTTCTTTAAGTGGGCAGATAATGCATCCCATGACTCTAGTATTCTGAGTATTGATTGGGTTCGATTTAATAGTAATGAAAATTGGATACTGACTCCTAGTAAGAGCTATTGTTCTGATGATGTTGTACAAGGTCAATTGGGAAATTGTTGGTTTCTATCAGCATTAAGTATTTTAGCAAATCGCCAAGATTTAATGAATCAAGTAATACTTAGTAAAGGAGCTATTCCAGAGGATGGTAAGCTTGAATTTGCATTATTTATTGATGGGTATTGGAAATTGATTAATGTTGATAATTATTTACCTTGTCGGGCAGGTGCACCCATGTTTGCTAGAATAAAAGCAAATTATACATATGTTCCTTTCTTAGAGAAAGCGTATGCAAAATGTCACGGTTCATATCAAGCGCTGTCAGGCGGGGAAATATCTGAGGCATTGCTTGATTTAACAGGATTTCCGTGTACAAATATTAATTTTTCAAGTCCAAATTTTGATTCTGAAGAGGCGTGGATATTACTATTATCATATGCTGAATTAAAATTTCCTATGGGTTGCTCTGCTTACGTTAGTGGTGAGGGTATCGTCGGGTGTCATGCTTATTCTATATTAGAGGTTCGTGAAATATCGAATGCTAATTTAGGTTATCAAATGAAAGTGGATGAATGGACATCTGGTTTGTCTACTTGTAACAAAAAACATGAGGAATATATCAGTGAATATGAAACAATAAGAGTGTTAAAATTAAGAAATCCGTGGGGTAAAAAGGAATTTAATGGTACTTTTAGTCATCACTCTGACGTTTGGACGACAAAATTAGAGAAAATATTGACAAAAACGAATAAAAATGATGGAAATTTTTATATTAGTTACCATGATTTTTTAAAACGATTTGAAAGTGTTGATATTTGTCATGCGCATCCTGTGAGTTGTATGAATCGCGATGCGGCTCACCCTCATGGATGTATAATTGATAGTATAAATACGGAGAGAAATGATTGGAGTGTAGTGTCATATCCTATCAAAATGATGCAACGAAGTGAATATGATTATGCTGCTTCTCAAATACTAAGTATTTCATTAACATCATATACTTGGTTGTATATTATGATATTACAAAAAACAAAACGTGGAAGAAATCATAATAAAAAAGATCAAAAATATTATTATCAACCGTTATCATTACTCCTAAGTACTCCCATATCCCCAATGAAAGTTATATACTCACATTTTAATGCACCAAAACGTGATAGTATGTTTGAATTACAACTTGAGGCTCAAGAATATTTATTATTGCCTCTCAATCTTAATTGCAATTCAATTGAAGATTTCTATATTCGTATTTATAGCAGTAATCCAGTTCATGTACGTACTGTTTCAACAAATTATTTGATTAAACAAAGAATCGATGAGGCATTTTTACGTACAATATATTTTAATATCAGATTGCATACTAGTGAATTATTAGTTCCATCGCATTATGAATTGACAACCAGTCATGTTGTCATCGATTTAGTAAACGAGTATAATAATGAAATTCAAAATATTAAACTCACTAAATGTTATCAAAATGATGTAGTGTTTATAGTAGTATCGTTAAGAGATCAATGCAATAATAGTAACGACGATTTGCATATAATGCTCGGTATAAAAAGTAGTAATTATCATTGGATTACTCCTTATGCAAAAAGTACAGCATCGTCAAGTGAATCTCAATATACAATCAAGAAACTATCGTTTATTATTCCAAATAAACAGGATTATAAAACTATTATTGGTATTTTATACAAAGAACAATTATACGAAGGTATACATGTATTACATGATCATTCACTTGGTGTTATTGATTATAAAAGCAATATTGTGACACATGAAGACAGTAATTATTGTAAAATACCGCTATATTTCAGACCGTATCGAATCATATAATGTATGCTTGTATATTGTGTAAATCAAAATTGTTGAAATTTTTTGTTGCAACAAAATCCAAAATTGGTTCCGCCATAACGGCCCTATCCCATAGTCGTTGAAATGAAAGCAAAAAAGGGAGAAATAAAGTGAACAAAAAGACAGAAAATGGTACTTTCATTACTTCTTCTTTGTGATTTGTGGTGTATAACCCCCTCGCTTGAGTTTTATTCATTGGATTAACTTGAATCAAATTCGTTCGTTCTATTGACTTATCAATTGCTCAACTGCAATATAATACACACTCCATTTTAACTAGTCACTTTTTATCTGATACTCACTCACTTGTTATTGACTTTTATTACTAATCATTTGTATACGTATGGTTTCTAACTTTTTATTATTGATTATAGTCGACTATTGGTATGATGGATGGCGCATTCTTCGTAGGAAGAAAGGAAATCATGGATTGGGTGAATGGCACACTTGATTTGAACTTAGCTAAAATTGAAGATACTGCATCTGGTGCTGCAGCATGTCAATTATTAGATATCATGTATCCAGGACAAGTTCCTATGCATAAAGGTAATTTTTATAGTTTCTATAACTGCAGCGATATTGTTTAATGTTTGTTATATTTTATCATAGTTAATTGGGGTGCAAAGACTTCAGTTGAATTTACTGCAAATTATAAAGTATTACAAGATTGTTTCACTAAATTACATATTGAACGTCATATTGATGTGGGAAGATTAATTGGTGGTAGATATATGGATAACTTGGAATTTATGCAATGGTTCAAACGATTTTTTGAACTGTCATGCTCTGGTCGTCCAGATGACTATGATCCAGTAAGTGTTCGTACCAAAGGTAAAGGTTCATCTAGTGTTGACACTGTTAAAAAAACAGTCAATAGTAAACCTGCCACTGCACCTGCAAGTACAAAACAAAGTGTCACTAAAACTACAAATGTACAAAAAGAGAACAAAGCACCTGCTGCAAAACCAACTATTTCAACAACTTCTAGTACCACCAATGTTGTAACTGCGAAAGTATCACCAGCTAAACCAAATCCAAATGTTAATGTAGATGCCTATAAACAAGAAATTGAGCTATTAAAAAATGCTAATACTATTGCTTCCCAAAATTTTGAGGCACTAAAATCAGAAGTTGTAGGAGTTGAAAAAGAGAGAGATTTTTATTTTGAAAAACTTAGAGATATTGAAGTCATTTTACAAGAAGTAGAAGATAATGGTAATGGCAATGACCTTACGGCATCCATTTTTAAAATCTTATACGCAACTGCTGATGGTTTCGCTCCTGCAGCAACCGCTGAAGATAGTGAAGCGATAAGTGTTAACAATGTTGAAACGGCTGAAATAGAATCATATTAAAAAACAAAAATAGCAAATAATCTTGTAAAATATAAGATTAAGTACAGGTTTTAATACTTCTTTGTTTGCGTTACTATATAATCACTTACAATGTCATAAGTATTTCTCTTACTTACTCACTTTCAATTCACTTCTCTAATTCTACTTAAATGATTGAATTCCTTTAATTAAACGATTTATTCCTTCTAAAATATTCTCTTTATTTGCAGCAGCAAATGTCAATCGAACTATTGCTGGATTTGATAATATTTCATCTTTTTTATTATTTTTATTATTTTTAATATCTTTTTTAAGTGGAATATTATCAATTGAATCAACATAAAAATCTTCACCAGGAACTGTTATTACACCGTGTCCAGCTAGATGCTGGAATAATCGATTATTTGTGTTAATTGCTGAATTATTTATTAATTTTAACCATAAAAACATTCCACCACTTGGTTCTACATAAGAGACAGCAGAATTTTTGACACTGTTTAATGCATTACACATAAGATTCTTTTGATTTAAATAATGATTTTGAATATTTTGAAGATGAGAATCAAGTCCAGTATCTTGCCAATGATTTAATAATCCCATAAACATAGATTGAGAAATACTTGATGGAAATTGAGTTGTCATTTCTTGTAGCAATAAAAATTTTGCTATAAAATCATGATGACCTGATATCCAACCTAATCTTACACCGGGAGACACAAATTTACTTAATGAATCAAATCTAATAACACGATTGTCCGTGTCGATAGACAAAAATGAGGCGGGTAAATGATTTAATCCAGGAATTTTTGATGCATCCTTATCGCCATAGTATAAATAGTAATATGCATCATCTTCAATAATTAAAATATCGTTTTTTTTGCATACGTTGTATATATCCTGTTTACGTTTTAAACTCATTGTAAGTCCAGTTGGATTTTGTCCCACTGGTGTAACATATATACAATCAGGTTTGTAACCTTTTTTTCTTGCTGCAACTATACTTTCATCTAAAGAAGATGGAATCATTCCTTCGGAATCCATTTTGATACCAATTGGTGTTCTATTCATTACCTTACAGGCATTGATCGCGGTACCATATGCATATTGATCCATTAATACAGAATCACCATTCAATAGCATAAGTGTCTTAGCTAACGCATCAGTAGATCCTACTGTCATACATGTACCATAATCAATCTTCGCTGGATGTAATTTCTTCATATGATTATTAATCCATTCTTTTAATTCATTAATACCATCACCACGAAGATAATTTAAATACAAATCTTTACCTTTGGTTAGCTCATACGATCCTTTTATACTAGTTAAGTCACACGTTTGCACGTTTATTGATTGAAATGGGAAGCATCTTTCCATAGGTACACCACCAGCTAAATTAACAGTATCTTTAGTATAATATTTATATAATCGTTTCATTGGTCCTATTTTTAATTCATGATAAACTTCACTGCCATTAGAAGCGCTGTGAAACGAGTGCTTGCTCAATGGCGCAACTAGCGATCGATGTACCTTCCGCATCTTCGCGAACGTGAGATTCAACAACAACAAAGGCTATTGCAATAGATGTGGATAACTATGTTCAACCCGAGAGGGGCGGCCCTACAGATGCGTTAACTAAGACAGTAATAATACGTCATCCATGTCACTATTAATAAGTTTGATTGTTTAATAAGTACATGGCAAACAATATAAGGATTAAAATTCGTCAATTTATTTTTCTTTGACTCTTCGATCTGGCCAAGCCTTGAATCTAACTCTATGATTGCAGTAGCCTTTAGGATTCTTCAATAAATATTCTTGGTGGTCTTCTTTTGCAATATAAAAAACTGTGGCTGGTTTAATAGCAGTAGTTACTTTTTTGTCTACGAAGCAAGTAATAGTTCCATCATTGATATATTCTTGTAATTGATCTCGAACCATAGTTGCGATACGTTTTTGTGTTTCGTCATGATAGTATATGACTGATGCATATTGTGTACCAACATCATTAAGTTGACGATCTTGAGTTGTAGGATCATGAAATTGGAAAAAATATCGTACTAACTCTTCATAAGTACTTGCACCTCCACTGAATTTTAAATGAAATACTTCAACATGTCCAGTATCGCCTTTACAAACTAGTTCATAGGTAGGTGATGAAACTGCATCTGGTGGACCCATAAATCCGACATGTCCTTCTTCTACCGATCTCCAACCTGGAAATTGACTCTTCATATACCTTTCAGTACCCCAATAGCTATGAAATTATAAAACAAGAAAATATTAATATGATGTAATATATATAATAGATATAATAGATATAATAGATAATACATATTATAGATAAATCTCACCATCCTGCACCAAATGTGGCAATATTACTGATAGATCCAGAACTAAAATTTTGAGCGTCATCATTTTTTGATGCTAATCCAGTACTGTTACTAAATATATTAAACTCGCAGAATACTTTGTTTCCCATGTTAGTCCGCCCAGCACTGCCGTCAACACACGATCCAGTGTGCACGATGGATGCCTCAGATGGATTCTTGCTCAGAATTTACCATGGGCCGTGAAGACTCTTACTTAAGACTAACTAATGAGAGAAGATACGATTGAAAATGTAACTGGTCAAAAATAGAATTAATTAGTGATTACTGATGATTAGTAGTAATTGCTACTTCTTCTAACTATCCTCCATAAATGTTGTACCTGTTACTGCAGAAACTAGAAGATAATATTCCAAATATTGTAATGGATCGATTTGTACCAACACTAACAATTAATGATTACAAAATATTGGCTAATAATTCATTTCACTCCTACATTGTGCTTGTATACGACAAAAATAAATCCCTTAACACCGGTATGTTAACTTATGATCGATGACCTTCGGCGAGCGTCATTATTGTATAACTGTAGAATTTCCGGTCAATGACATATTTCTCTGTGGTTTTGGTTGCTTTAGCACTTCTAAGTCAATTTGCTTCATGCTATGCATATAAAAACAGTATTGGTTTATCCCATTATTCTCATGTAAACTCAAGATTAAGCTTACGGCAATTGAGAGGTCATAATATTGGTGCTAGTAAGAATGTTGTTAATAGTCATGAAGATATGATGTATACAAAATTGCCAGTAATAAAATCGGATAATGTATTTAAATTTATTAAAAATAAATTTACGCCTAAATCAGTTATTACATTGGGGATAACCTTGTTGTCAACAATTTTATTAACGCAGCAACCAGTATTTGCATCACCTGCTGGCTCTGGTTTAATCGAGTCAATTTTAAGTAAATCTGGTAGTGATAATGGATTTATTCAAGCATTTTTGTTGATATTTATATCAGAAATTGGTGATAAAACATTTTTTATAGCCGGTTTATTAGCTGCTAAATATGGTAAATTAATATCATTTACTGGTTCAATAGGTGCACTAGCGATAATGACAATAATATCAACGGTATTAGGACAGCTTTTTCATGCAGTTCCTTCATCATTGACACAAGGTGTGCCATTCGATGACTATATTGCTGTAGCTGCATTCGCCTATTTTGGAATAAAAACGTTGTATGAAGCCAGTAAACAAGATGCAAGTTTAAATTCGGGTATTGAAGAGGAAAAGGCTGAAGCTGAAAAAACTGTAGAAGAATTGACTCTAGATCAAAAACGAAAAAGTGCAATAGCATTAGTAATTCAAACATTCTCATTGGTATTTGCTGCTGAAATAGGCGATAGATCATTTTTATCAACAATAGCATTATCTGCTGCATTAAATCCTTTTGCTGTAGCGTCAGGTGCTATTGCTGCTCATGCATCAGCAACTGGTATTGCTGTTATTGGTGGATCGTTTTTATCCAAGTATTTATCTGAGCAAGTTATAGGTTATATTGGCGGATCATTATTCCTAGTCTTTGCGATTACAACAGCACTAGGTGTATTTTAATTGTAATTATAATAATATTACTTACTTCTATTAATTGAATGAATTAGTTCTTTGAGATGACTTGGTATGAAAAATATTCAACAATATTATAGGTTATATTTAAATATACAATAACATATTCCTTTATAGGAATAGGTATAATTATCATCTATACTTGACAGTTCCATATATTTACATATATATGGCTGATGATTGGACTATTTTTTTATACTAATTATGAAGGTTTTTAATTATTAAATGATGACGATGTTGCTGAGCATGATCCCCCGCTATATGTAACTGAATATGTTGCTTTATATGGCTTTGTATGCGATGTTGACTCATAAGAAAACTGCCATGATAATGATGCTGATGATGCTCCCCCTTTTATACAGTCATAAATATTTCCTTCAAATTGTGCCCATGTACCTCTATTAATAGATGAATCTTGAGGGAAAATATTTATAGGTTGGTTGCCAGGACCTCCCAATCTATTAGCAAGAATATGTCCAGCATCACAATCTTGTACACCATCATCATCTAACATTCTAGAGTAATCTTGGGTGCATGACGTAGTATCAGTCCCTTTATCTAAATTTGATGATGTAATAGTAATTGATGCTGATGTAACAACTGGATAGCCATTGTGAGTTGAATAATAATATTTACCGACTGCACCACCTCCTGTAGTCAAATAATTATAACCATTTGCAGGACAAGGTACTGTACTACATATACACGTTGTAGATGTGCTATTTAATTCTTGACTGTATGCGTTGATGAGTGCGACTAGCGCAACGATAACAAATAGTAGCTGCATCGTTGCTACGCCGCAATATATCTCCGCAGAAGCAGGTCCCGCGTTGAATCTACTCCAAGTGCGAAACAACATGTGAAAAATTCAAGACCGGATAGGGTTGTGTCAATAGGAAAGGGAGAGTGATTTCTGTTATAGTTAGTGAATAAATCCATCTTAGGGAATTATTTTATTTTGTTACTTTTAGAGTCACTATATTTTAATTGATATAGTGTAACAATCAAAGTGTATTGCTATACCAACACTCCTTGTACTTATTGAAAAGTTACATCAAGCAAGCTCGGATTATGACTGCGAGTCACTGAGTAATTAATCATATGATCTCTTTCATGTAGCAATTATAAACTCGTAGAAATGTATACTGTTGAAGTTTAATATAGCTAAAGGTTTTTATAAACAAGTTAATTGCACCGATATGATTTATGTCTATTACAATTGTTTTTTTATTTACTAATGTAACTTTATTCATTACTATTATCGTATTGACACTGGTATTGACAGGATCGGGGTAATATCTGTGACCGAGGCTTTTTCCGTAAATTCCTTGGAATTGTGACTATTTAATTGTCACACAAGTTTCCGAGAACTGCAAAATATGAAAGTTACGTATATTGATAACTCATCCAAGCAGTATGATGCTAGTGCATCGCTCATAACTATCCCAAATGTGAATACTGTGGGTAAATTATATATTGGTGATATGAACTCTGCATCAATGGTTCAATTAGAGCATCGTTCTATAGTATGTTGTATTAATTGTGCAACAGATTTACATCGTTATTCAAAAGAAAAAAATGTTATATATGTGAATATAGATCCTATAATGGATGATAAATCATGTTATAGAAATAGTTATGATGCTATTGATAAATATTTAAAGCAAGGTTAATATTACTTGCTCCCTTTTCATAATCTACTTACAAACATACTCACATATTTTACTCGTAAAGGAAATGTATTAATAATTGATGAATCTGGTCTTATTCAAGCAGCAGCTATAGGAATATATTATGTTATGAATAAATTGAACGTATCATTAGCGAAAAGTTTTAGCATTGTCACAAAATGTAGACCCCCTATAAGACCTCGCTATGATTTAGTACAATATTTAATTGATTATGAAAAAGAAACTAGAAAAATTGCCACTGTTAGACTAGGAGGAAAGCATAATAGAGAAATTTTTTATGACGAAGATGACACAAAAAGTAGAAATATTAAAATTGGAGGTGATAAATCAATAAAAAAAACAAATGATAACTTGTTTTGTTTAATTGGAACTGGGATGGTAGTCCTCGTGTTAGTGTTACTTATGATAGTCTTGAAAATAGTGTCTACACTATAATGGATAGTCTTAAGTCCTAGGGTTTTGTGTTCTATTATCTTTGTTTATTATTAATATAAAATGTATTTATAATACTATTTTTTAAGCTTCAGCTTTAGCTCTACGAGCAGCCATTTTAGCAGCCAATTCACTGGCACCAGCAGAGACTGGTTTGGTAGATGCTGCTGATGCTGATGATTCACCAAACTTTTTAACTACCTTAACTTTCATCGAATTTTCTGCTTTAATATCTTCTTCAGCTTTCTTTTGTTGCTTTTCTAATGCCTTTCTGGCTTTCTTTTCTTCTAATCTAACAAGTCGTTCACGTTCACGTTCAGCTTCTTTTGCTGCGTTTCGTTCTTTACGTTCAGCTTCTTCTCTTTTTCTACGTTTTTCGGCCTTCTTTTGTCTAGCCTCTTGTCTTTGACGCTTTTCTTCAACTAGTGATGACGACAATCCTTTAGGACAATTGATTCGCATACTACCATTTGTAATTTCTGCATTAATACTTAATTTATTCAATGGATTAAGTACTGAATTACTATTGTTACCATTTCCTTCAGTAAAGGTAAGAGTATTGCATGGTAATTTTGATATCATTACTCCACTACGTAATGGTATATTATTGCTAAATGTAACTTGCAGTGATCCTCCTTTCTTACCACCTTTACAGTTTGCTATTAATAGTGCTAATAGTTCTGTTTTTCTATCAACAGTTAATACAACATCTTCTAGTATATCCATTGATGTCAATCCGATGTAACTATCACTTACTCTTTGAGGAGTATAAAAACCTAAATCTGGAATATTTTGATAATAGTTGCAAGCTATATCGATATAACAATTGCCCGAGACACGACAATGATGACGACGTACAAACAATCCAAATGGTGTATTAGTAGCAGCACAATTATTACATTTGGCATCTTCTACCCAATGACTTTGATCAGGAACAGCAATTTTTTCAACAGGTTTTACTTTCAATGCTAAAATTGTATCTCCTAATGTCGATAAATGTACACCTTCAATTTGATTCAATAAAATTCGTCGACGTAACAATAACTTTGGCAATGGTTTAGGTGGAGGCTTAATATTTGGTGGTGGAGGGGATGTTATCTCCATCATATACAATGCCATATTTGTTACTACAATAATACGTCCCTCTAGTGCGTAATTGGGTTTAGTAGCAGAAGTTACTATTTGACAACATAAATAATCGGCAAATAACGCGACTTCGTCTCTATTGTAGTAGTCGATAATTGTGTAAATATTCTCACGAATTGCGTCAGCATCATTTAGTGCATCTAAATAGTCACCTGAAAATGGTCTGAAAATTGATTCTCTACGTCGAACCTTGTTATTGTTAGCATATAAACTAGCCATTTGTGATTGCATTTTAATATATTCACGTCGGCCACTATAACGTTTCCAGGCGCGTTGAATAGATACTACAAAATCACCAAGTCTACGTTCTCTCAATTTTTCAATAGCAAAATATGTTTCTGGCTTTCTTATAAATACTTTAGATTTACCTAATTGTGCTTCATCCTTGGATAATCCAGGAATTTTATTCATAATTGCTTTCAATATCTGTTTGCATCCATCTTTATCTGTTCCTTTCCAATCTGGATATGTCTCTTTACTTAATAAATTAAATCGCTCTAAAAATCGATAATATTCTGCGCGATATGCAAAACCAGCACGTCTTACTTTGATATTTTCTGTTAATCCTAAATATTTTACTTGATGTTTCACTCGCTCGTTATCAATTGTTAGCGGTGATTTAGTATCGTTACTTTTAATACAACGTACATAATGTGGAGAACAATCCATTAATGTGGTAACAAGTGCCTGGCATTGCGTACGTATTTTAGCACCGGCGGTTGGTGGAGATGTTTTATCATTTTGATCAATTTCTTCTGGAAATAAAAATTGAACTAAATTATCACCACAATATTTTAGCATTACTATCAAATCCTTGTTCAATGCATCCTTATTACTTTCACTGAACTTACCAACAGTATAATTTACATTGCCAGCATAGTGCTTAATCACAAACACATTATTATTTGCTTGATAATGGGCATGAGAATAATGAATTTTAGATACTCCTTCAACAAATTTCATATCTACACTCAGGTTATCGGTTGTGCCATGCATTGTTTTACATGTATCATCTAATATACGGAATATTCCAGGTGGTTGTTTGCTTCCATCTAATAATTCACAAACAATTTTATTATTAAAAAATGGAATTGGTTGCCATGCAATACCTTCTCGTTCATATTCCTCTTGCTCGGCTCGAAGGGTCAACTCAATAAATATTTGTTGTAACTTTTCGTTGACATAATTAATACATAATTGTTCAAATGAATTATTTTGAAAAATCTCAAATCCATATATATCAAGTACACCTATGGATAACAAATCAGATGGTAAATTAGAAATATCCAATGCGCTATTAATACGATTAACAATCAAATCAAACATACGCTCATATAATGCCTTTGCAACAGCATCACGTCGTCCAGTTGCTTGGACAGGATTTTGAGGGACCATATATGTATCAATTTTACCACCAGGTGCCATAGTTTGTAATTCACGAAATGTTAATGCTTGAACCACAACATCATGTTCAACTTTTAATAATGAACAAAACGCATTTAAACCTTCACTACTATTGCCTTTAGAATTAACTTTGCTACCTTCTGCTCCATCAACTTGATGTGCAACAAATTTCACGTTACCTAGGTGTAATATTGCTGCTAATAAGGTTAAAACAGATTGTACTTGTTTATTTTTCATCCCAACACTATTCATAGCATTTAATGTTGTATCAAATTCTTCGCGATCATTAATACCTTGAACAGTAGTGCAATTGGATTTTGATAAATAATCATAAGCGCTAGGATTTGGTGTTAATTGTAAATTTCCAACATGTTTACTTTCTAGTAATTGATAAAAGATATGAAAATTACGTTCCCCTTCTCCAGGTCTTACAATACGACTTTTTTCGAGCAAATAGTTGGTAATTACACCTCCTTGTGGTGAACCAAAACGATCAAATTTTATTTCAAAATATTTACCGAATCTAGAAGAATTATTATTACGTAACGTTTTAGCATTACCAAAAGCCTCTAATACAGGATTAGAATCCAAAAATACTTTCTTTATTTTATCAACTCCTTCACCACCGCCACTAACTGCAGCGATGTATGATTGAATATGTTTTGATGCCTCTGTTTTACCAGCACCTGATTCACCAGATATAATAATACATTGATTATCTTCTTCAGTTACCATACCTCTATATGCCGCTTCTGCTGTAGCAAATATATGAGGTTCAGTATCAACCCTATTTTGATGAACATATGACTTCATAATTGCTTCATCATAAATTTTTAACCATTTATATGGATTACAACAGACTAGAACATGTCCAATATTACTATATATTTTAGAACTTTGTAAACGTACTTGAAGATTGTTAACGATACCCTGCTCACGTACATCCTCCAAGAGAATCATATCCTCAACCCCGACGACAATTCGCGACGCATCGACGACTCGCTTTTGGGTATCCTTTCTTCTTCCTTTCATTTTTTACGAGTTTTTAAGATATTTTTTTTCTCTGGCGAAGGTCCAGGCGAACTTCGGTTTGCATGGGTCCTGCAATCCCTAAATCAAATAGTAGATAAGGGTATTATGTTATAAATAAATTGATTTAGACTAGACTATGAATATTTCTTGCGGTATTACTATGAACTATTAATGAATTATTTAAATCACTAATGTGTGAAATTATATTATTTAAAATTTAATTTAATTTACATCCTTACAGATTAATAACTTTGTAATGGTAGAAATTACGAGTCTTTCAGCATTAAGAAGTGTACTTTTATTTCTAGTTTTACATTTTTAAACTGTTTTTCTAGTTGAAAGAAAAAAAGAAAAAAATTGGAAAAGTAGAAAAAAACTCTTTCAAATATAGTAAAAAATGTCATCAGATGAGGATAGGGAGATAATTGCCAGTGATAATGAGTCATATGATATGGAAGAAGATGATGATGAGTATATTTATCAAGAGGAAGATGATACAGTTGGAGAAATGGCGACATCTCCCCGCATAACTAAGGTCAATAAATTGGAGAGAATGGTTTCCTATGACATTAAATCTAAAGAAGATATCAGTTTAGATAGAAATAATCTCATCGATTATCTATCTAAAATAACAAATTTACCTCATAATTATTGCATGCTCTTATTACAACATTTTAATTGGGATGTTCACAAGACAGAAGAAAAATATTGGGAAGATCCAGTTAAAGCTCTTGATGACGCCCATTGTCCTACAGAATATAACGAAAAAATTGGTGAAGTATTACATTCTGAGTCGACACCATGTATTATATGTTTTCGTGTACCTGTGCCAAAGTCAATTGAAGCAGCGACGATTGCATCGTCAACAACCATTGCAAATAGTAGTGCTCCAGTAGAAGGGGGTAAAATTGAAGCGACAACTTTAAGAATTCTTAATAGACAATTAAAAGATATGAATAAAAGTGAATTTAACTTTGAATTGCCAGACGAGGATGATCCTTTTATAATTAATACTACTATTAGTAGTAAAGGTATATGGTCTGGATGTGACTTTGTTTTTCAAATAAAAATTCCATATAATTATCCTAATAGTGCACCAAAAGTTTCTTGTCTCTCTGCAAATAAATGTTTACACCCAAATGTTGATAGTACCAATGGTTATATTTGTTTATATCTGGTAAATGATGGCTGGCGAGAAACGTGTACCTTATTAGATATTATACGAGCTATAGATGATATATTCGTTAATCCTAATTGGGATCATGCAATAACTCAAGAAACAGTGTCATATTCGAAACAAGGAACGTTGGAAAAGGAAATTAAATTACGTTACAATAATAGTGGAAATATAAATCAAACTAAATCTATTGTTACTTCTGGTAACGTCAGGATGACAAATGATGAAGAAATCGAAAAGCCAATACATGAGACATATGCGATGCCATGCAATCATTACTGTTGTAGTGAATGTTGGACGAGTAAACTTACGGCTTCTGTCAATACTGGTGGTCTCAATTGTTTAACTGATTTATGTCCTTTTAAAGATTGCAACTTAGTATTAAGTGAAGCATTGATACAGAAATTTTGTGATGAAAATACAAAATCGAAATATCGAGATATACAAATTAACAGTTTTATTACTGCTAATCGTTTCATTAATCGCTGTAGAAATGGAAATTGCGATAAGCTTGTATATTATGAAAAAAATAATGTCAAACGTACAATAACCTGTTCATCATGTGATACATCATTTTGTTGGGGATGTACTGGCAATCCGCACACTCCAGTATCCTGTACTAAAGTAAGATCATATGAGACAGAAAAGCAAATTATCAAAAAGGATAAAGGTATAGACGATGATAATTGGATGGCAATTAATGTGAAACCATGTCCTAGATGTAAGTGCTCTATTTACAAGTACTCAGGATGCTATCAGATGAATTGTAGAAGAGATGAAGGTGGGTGTGGTTTTACTTTTTGTTGGATGTGTCTTGTTGATTGGAATCAACATACTCCTGATCATTTTAGTTGTGGCGCATTTGTTTCAGGTGTTGGTTTGAATGAAATTGCGTTAAAAGCCAAAAATGCAGTTGCAGTTGGAGAAGAAATTAAAAAAAAGATTGCACATTTTGAGCAGCATGAACAGCTACGATCATTTAATGAAACTTCTTCGGAATTTGCTAGGCAGAGAGTAATGCCACCTTGTGATGAAAATTGTCCTGATTGTATTCGAAATCAGCAGCAAAAAATACCTAAGCCAAATTTTATTTGTAATCGTGGCAAAGTAGTGAAGTTTCAATCTGCAATTATGCAAAAAATTCAATCTCGTTTACCTGCTGATATAGGCGCTGTCTCTGATAATGTCAAAGAAATTATATATGCAGTACCAAATGCAAATGATTTAATAATAAAATTTCGTGAAGCATTACAATACGTATATATAGCTAGATATTTTTTCAATGAAGTCTCCCCAAAAACAAATAATGGGGGGATAATCCAAGAATCTAGTCTTGTTGCATTATTTAATCATAATCAGACAGAGTTTGAACGTCGGGTTGAATTGCTTAACCAATATGTTGAAGACGATTGGTTTAAAATATGTGCTGAACAAGAGCCATCGAATGTATATGAGCGTCTTGAAGCCATTAAAAAGGTAAATACCGATATCGTGCGATTTTGGGAATCTTTAATTAATGAGCAGGAATTTCAATATCTTTTAGGCTTCGATTATTAATCGATTATTGTAGTCCCCTCATATGGAGTTAGTTTTTTGTTGTTTTTGATTGAAGTATCAGCACCTTTTGTTATTAAATATTGGGCTAAAGTATTGTAATTAAATGAAAAACAGTAATGCAAAGCGGTATCACCCGTGTTTCTATTCTGAGTATTAATATCGAATCCGGTTAACAAACAAAATCTTACTGCTCGTTTATTGTTGTTTTGAGCCGCTATATGTAATAAATTATTGCCATTTTCATCATATTCACGCAGCATAGCAGAACCATCAGTATTATCTCTTATATTCTCCAATATATCGAGGCGATTGTGACGAATTGCGCTTGCTAACTGAGCAAAAGAATGAGTAAGCGGTTATTATGATAGAGTTATAAGGGTTTGTGATCATATTAATTAGTGAGTGGGTGAGTGGGTATGTGAGTGCATAATTATTACCGCTTCAAATGAGGACATTGAGGTTCTTATTGTTATGTGCTTGTTCTGATCATCGCCAGATCGCCAGGTTTTTGAATTGGAAGTTTATAATGCCCGCTTATGGATCTATAACATACATAATTAATTCAACACGTAAGATAATCAGAAATGTGAAAAATTAAAAACATTTTTACAATAATCGCAATACTTCAAAGTTTGAATCTCAGTTTGTGTTTTCCCATATTTATGTGAGCGATTAATCAGTGATTACTAAATTTCTCGTGATTAATTTAATAAAATAATTTAATTGAAATGTGGTTTCAGCTGTAATATTGTATATAACGCTATATACTCTTGTCATATAAGTCCGGGGCCGGATTGGCCTGATCAAGGTTAGACCAAAAATGTTATATTTTGGCGAGTTAATTTTATAGAATATTGAGTGAAATGTCGTCGAAACGGGTAGAAAAATCAGTGCCTAATGTTCCAGTGTTTAAGGTGAAAAAGGGTGCATCGTTTGAAGAGAGATGTATAGCATATTGCAAAAAGTATACTTTATATTATCATGTTCATCAAGAGCAATATCGCCGATACGATAAAGAGCATACAATTGATGAATTTGTTCAAAGTACAATTACAAGAAAAAGTCCAAATTTAATGGTTAAAACTTTTACGCCGAAGTATGAGCTTCCAAATGAAAACAATGGATGCGATTTATTAATGGATCATGATATTCCATTAATTGAGCAATATCATCAAGATCATGATCAAGATGAATTATCTACAGATGAAATGAATTTTTATAATTTGGAATCTGATCATAGCCCTAGAGAGTTGAAGGATGATTTTATGACATTCGTCGATGATAGTCAAGACGCTAAAATTGAACAAAAAAACTTGTAAATATATTTTAATGTAAACAAAACAAATTAACGAGAATAAAATAAAACATCATCATCTTTGTCCTCTGTTGGATTACGTTTTCTTCTCACTAATGATAACTCAGGTGCTAAAGGTTTAAGTCCATGGCGAGTAATATATTCGATTTCCTTCTCTTGAAATGCTTTTTTAGTCTCTTTATTCAATGTGACAATATATTTCGCTGTTTCAATAGCTATGACTATTGGTTTTTTCTCGTCATTTCTTAGCAAATCTATAAAATAATCTTGTTCCATACATTGTCCAATTCGTGATGAAACATAAATTGCATCAAACATATGTTTAAACTTAGATTTATTTAAAATATCATTAGGCGAACCAAACATTGGCAATACTTTGACATTTTGAAACGTTTCAACGATAGTTTCAGCCCTTAATATAGATTTTGCTAATTCTTCTTCTTCAGATATAATATTTTTAAAAATTGTATTTGTTGTCACTTCAGTGTTCGTTTTACTTGATTCCTCTATTGATTGTTTATTTTCTGTTTCGGCGTGTCCTTCTTTCTTTTTGTCTTGTGTAGAAACGTCAGTATCATCTAGTATTTCAAGTAATGGTTCCTCTTCTTTCGCTAGTTGGCCTCTTTCTTTACCTAGACCACTAAATATGTCATTAGCTTTTGTCATTTGATACTTCGTACCATTCTCAATTTCCCACAAATTAGATAACATATCATGAACTGCTATCTCTACCGCATGATGTCTATGTTGTTCTGATCCAGTATTTTTATTTAAAATTTGAAATAATCCTTCACTTAATTTATTGGGGGTATCTGTATCGATTCCATAAGAAAAATAAGGCGATGCAACAATATCACCCCAATAACCTTTAACTTCTTTTTTCATACCTTTCTCCTTTCCTTCTTTTAAAAATCCTTCAGTATAAGACATCATTGTTCTATTTGGTTCAGTATACTCTTGATCACCAAATTCATAAGCAATACCCTTCATTCTCCAATCTTTATATTGCTTTATATGAATTATAGATGCATATTCTCTAATAGATGTATGATAATCCCAATCTGCTAACGCTCTTCTGCTATCATATCTATCACCATAATGAGCCCTTAATCTAGTATCAATCAATTTATCAATATCAAATATAACAGATCTAGAGTAAGATTTAAATACATTTTCAAGTAAATCTCTATCTCTATACTTAAATAATGAAAAGTCAATTAAATCCTCTAATCTTCCACTATTATCACATATCAAAGAACGTAATTGATATCCTAATTGTTCTATATACCTAGCTGTTCTATCCTGCACCTTACAATTTCCAAATATTTCCAAATATATATTTGCACGTTGTCTAATAGGTACTTCATAATCATTAATAACTTCTAACAATAATATGTCTCTGCCTATACTCTCAATAGTATTTTCAAGCAAGTATATATTAATTGGACGATTTAATGGAATTTTTGAATGTCGTCTACGCTTAGCAATTAATGATAAAATATGTCTTACATCTGATGGATGAACTAGAAGTATATTAATCGGGTCAGATTCACTAACATCATTATTTATCATTTTATTTAATATCTCTAAGAAGTCAAAACTATGCGAAAACCCCCAGTGAGCATGCATGCCGATGGCCTTAAGCAAGCTTTGCGACATATTTCTCGGATATTTTCTTGTTACAAAATTACTATTCTTTTTTACTGCTAACGTTTTTTAAAAAAACAAAAATAGGTAAATTACAATACCGGTACCTTGGTACATTTAGTAGCCGTTACTAAGTATTACGCCGATGATGAGATAAAATCAAGCGACTATGACATTGTGCGCCGAGCCCCGTGGTGGTCAAGTTCAAGTAAAAAACTATTTTCCTCAAATAATTATCGGCAAATTGTCTTCCGATGCCGGTATGGTGACTCATCACTGGCGAAATTCCAGTCTGAATTTACAGGCGAATAAAAAAATTTAAATCACCAGCAGCAAGTAGAAATTGATAAATTATGAATTAAATTTGGGTTAATTAAGTGAAAAATGGACAATTTGTACGAGGCGATGGTAAATCGCGAACTAAAAATGCAAGCAAGTTCACGAGGTATGACTGTAGCCGAACTGGAAGAAGAGCTTGCATTGGAAAAAGCATTAGCTGAATCGATAGGTTCGGGTAATAGCATGATTGATTCAGTTAATAATACTAGCAATAAAGTTTTATCAGCAGTTAGTAATGACTTAACGAAAAAAGTTGAACCTAGAAGTGAATTAGAAATATCATTATTGGTTGGAAAAGGTTCGAATTTGTTGAATATACCACAACCAGTTATACAAAATGATGAAAACAATGAAACTGATTATAACCCGAATGATAATGAATCCTTAAATAGTAAATACATTGACGAAAATTCAAGTATTGAACAAAATTCTATATGGTTTCGGTTACCAAAAGAATTAGCAGAATATATCTTGATTCTGCTTGGTGATATCGATATGATGGGAGTACTGTACTGTGTCTGCAAGCACTCGCCATTTTATCCCACAGAAAAAGTATATAAATCAATTTATAATTATATATATCCTGCAATAAATACAATTCCAGTTCCATTATTACTGAACAGGTTTGGATCGTATAAATCGATCTTAATTAATAAGCCGAGGGTAAGATTAAATGGTTTTTATAGTTTACGCACTACTTATACACGTGCACCATGTAACGATAATTTTTGGGAAGACAAAAAAGTTGAGTCTATTGAAGTTAAGTATTATAGAAATTTTAGATTTTTTAGTAATGGAAATTGCTTATACTCATTAGATGTCATTCCTGTCTGGGATGTTCCCAAGTACTTTTCAAAAGGTCCAATACCGAAAAAAGTTTTTCATGGAACTTACACAGTAAATAAACGAGAAGTAAATATTCAAGTTGAAATGCATTACTGTATAATGTATTTCAAACTTTTATTGTTAGATGGGTCTGGCGGTTTTGATCTGGGGTATTGTGGTAAACATAATCTTCTCAGATTACAAGAGCACACTGCTATGCCACTAAGTGTAAATAGGGACGATTATGTTACCAAATTTCAACTGCCTTTTGACTGCGATCTTAGATTTCATAGAGTTTGGGCATGGTAATACCAGAGAAAGAGTTGCGATATTGAAAAATATTTGTAAATATTATATATTATTGCGATTAATTTTAAATTCTATGAAGTTTCCTATTCGCGATTGACAACAAAAGGCATTTTTGTGATTTGTGCAGGTAATACTTTACCTCTAACAGATACAGATACTTTTGTATCATCCTTTGAAAATGCAGTTTCAACGTAACCCATTGCTAATGCTTTTCCATATGTTGGACCAAATCCACCTGAAGTAATAGTACCAATTTTTCTGGTTCCATCCTCAGTAAAAACTTCAGTTCCACCTCTGATAGTGAGTAAGTAAGTGAGTAATGTATCATAAAAATTAATTTGAGTTCGTGTACCTAGCAGGTTGTTTTAATGCACCAAATCCAACTCTTTTTTTTGATACTGGTTTCAATTTACCATCTTTTTCTAAAAATTTATCCGCTCCTAAAAATCCTTGTTCTTTTCGTCTTCTAGTAGCTGGACCACCAATTGTCCAAACTAACGCTGCTTCAACAGGGTTGATAGTTTCATCTAAATCATTACCGTATAAACATAATCCAGCTTCTAATCTTAATGAGTCTCTGGCACCTAATCCACTAGGTTTAACTTCTGGTTGATCTAATAATGCAGTAGCTAATTTAACAGCATCTTTTGCTGCTACTGAAATTTCAAAACCATCTTCACCAGTATAACCACAACGGGTAACACGGCAACCAGATATACCAGCAACAGTACCATCTGTGCCATTCATGAATTTTAATTTTGATAAATCAATTTTTGGTGCTAATCTTCCAACAACAATATGAGCACCTTTACCTTGTAATGCAACAAGTTGGCGATCTCCTTGATATTCCATTTTTACATCCATTTTAAATTGATCCATGTATTTTTTAAAATGATCCATATCCTTGTATTTACAAGCACCATTAACCACCATATGAATATAACTTCCCGCGTTAGTTATCACAGTGTCATCAACGATACCGCCATTTTCGTTCATAATTAATGATAATTTGGATTGTCCAGGTGCTAATGAGGCAATATCACCAACTACCATTTTTTCTATGAACTTTACTGCATCTTTACCATGCCAATGTATTTGACCCATATGAGATACATCAAACAATGATGCTGAACCAGCGGCGCGACAATGAAGATGCTCTTTTAATACACCTAAACCTTCATATTGTACTGGTAGCTCATATCCAGCAAATGGTACCATTTTACCACCAATTTGGAGATGTAAATCATATAATGATGTTTTTACAAGTGGTTCACTAGATGTGCCCAACTTGCGGATAGTTGAACTTGCTTTTAATATATTAAATCTTGATGCAATCATTGTTGAATCGTGGCGAAGAAGACTTCAAGAACCAAGTGGAGAAAGTCTCAAAATCTTCGAGTTCCGTACGGTCGGTAGTTTGCAAACGCCGCCACAATCTGGTTTACGCATTCGTTTGGTAACACTATAAAGCTGCAATCACTAGTAAAGTGAAACGTTTTATACTGCTTGTAATGTATTCATTTTCATGAATTTAATATAATATCATGAAAATATCCCATGATAAATCTAAGCGTCAAAATTATGTGTAAAATTTATGTAATATTAGGTCCAATATATCGGTATTATCCCATAAGATTTGTAGTTGTCACTAATAATTTATTTTTAGATCAAGACTAGGACATGTGAAACGAGTGAACATTTAATAAGTAAATAGGCTCAAAATTACATTATTGATGGCGACATATATTTTATAAATTACTCTAAAAAATAATTATATTAACTTTGCACTATTCTAAACTTACGTTGACTTTATATGTGAGGGTGTGGATTGATGAATGAATCATTTTTTTCCGGGCGGAAATTTTTTTTCCATTGCAGCTGAGTCATCGTTCGTTTAAATCGTCTTTCGACAATAATGAATGACTCGTTGTCGATTTGGTTAAGACCAATTAATAGCTTAGCTTGGTTATACAATGAGCAATCGATAGTATATAAAATTATTGAGCAAATAATTGATAAAAATGAAAATATAATACAGAAAATTCCTCAACTATGTGATGAATTTATCTATTCTAATGCACCATTTGTATATTCTTTATGTTTAATTATTATAATTGCTTGCAGTTACTTGTTATATTATCACAAAGCAAATAAAAAATTGTTGATATTAGTCGCAACACTGGCTTGTTCATTGATAATATTACCAATGTATTTACCATTTAAAGCTTTACGATTCTTTGCAGGATTGTACTTCTTCGCCACAGCGATGACTATTATTTCAAAAACTTTAAATATTTTACAAAATAATAATATGAGTGCAGATCAAAAGGATTCTATTTTAGGTGAATTTTTACATAATAGCTTATACTCCATTCGATCAAAATTAAATTACCATAGACATAGGAAAATTGATATTTCTAGAGTTTGTTATTGGTTATTCTTATTAATTTCTATTGATGGCTATATGTATCTAATAAGGGAATGGATCCCAGTAAACTTTTCACAAAGTAATCAATATCATGCAACAGCGATATTAATTGGATTGTGGGTACTTGCATCAATGCAATGGAATTACACGAATATGCTCGTTATATTGGACGCTAATGGATGGCCACTGCCTTCAAAATTTTGTCATTGTCATCCCTTACTTTCAACATCTATAAGTGAATTCTGGTCACTTCGTTGGAATCCAATCATAGGGAAATTACTCCAAGAAACTTTTTATCTTCCATTTAAAAAACTGAATATTGACAGATTTTGGTGCATAATTTGGTGTTTTCTTGGATCTTCACTCCTTCATTGCATACCTCAATACTTCTCAACTTACAATATATCAGATTTTATAATGATGGGCATATTCTTTATTCTACATGGCGCAATTGTTATTTTTGAAAATATTGTTTGCTATTTCTTGGGTCTAACAGATTATATGACAGCAAAATTATCTAAACGTAGTCATCATAAATACTTGGTCGAAGTTATTGCTGAAATTGTAATTATTTCATTCGTATTATCCTTCTATTATTTAATAGTCGAATATGAAAATATTAGAGAACTGAAATTAGACATAGGTAATAATAGCGTTGAAATTTATGAAGCACTTACATCGCTTTGTGTGGTTTTATTCTCGTTATCAATTACATTAATACAAATTATTCATAATCATGAATCAGGTTATAGTTTCAAAAACATTTTATTCGTTTTTATCGGATTTATATGGACATTGTCTATTACAATATTGTTGTTACCATTATTTGCTATACCGCTTTTTCATGCTGTTGATACATTATGGACTCAATCATTTGTAGTAGGGCCAATTGTTCAATATTTACTGGTTAGATTAACGTAATATATCAACAGTTTATTCTAAACTGCACTGGCACTTGATGAAGTGTCTTGATTGTCTTTTAATGATTCTATATTTATTTGATAAACTTTATATTTATGATTTAAAGTTCTCATGGAATGAATTTTATAAATACTACCTAATGCTCCATACTTTGTATCACTTTGTAAATAATATACATTTCTTATTCTACTGTGAACTAAAGCCATACCAGACATAATATCTGGTTCATTTACAACATATAAATCCAGACCGGTGCATAAATAGTGATCATCATATAATACTCCTTTATTTTCTATTTCATCTCTACATATTAAACTTACTCCATCGATACACATTAAAGTCGGTGACAATAATGGGTGAGTTCTATATTTATCGCCATACTTTCCCAAATTATAAGATATAACATCATAACATGAGGCGACCACAAGATTACCTTTGGGATTAACAATTATACCGCCGCATTTATCTGATTCCCATTTAAAATCAACGATGCATTTATTCAAATCGTTTAATGCTAATTTTATATTTTCTTTTATAATAAATTCTGAATTTAAAATTTCATCCATTATTACTTGAAATGATTTGTGATTACGTTTAAAACTAGTAGGCCATACAGAATTAGCATGCACATATTCATCGTATGTATTTGGCTCATATTTTGGTACTTTAACTGATTTAAAAGTATCAAAATATTGACTATACAAAGTCATGTTTATATAATCTTTATGAGAAACAGGACAAACAAGTACCTCCAAGGTTATATTATTGTGTTTATTCTCTATTTTGTTTGTATTAACAATTGAACTTTTATCTATGCGGTCTACTGATGTATGCATATTATCGGATGCATCAATCAACTGATCAGCAGTATTATTAGAAGAATCCTTTTGGTCGGTATTGTCAGTATTATTTGTTATTCGTCGTATTCTTTTTAAATGGTTTAAATAAAATTGTTGCAAAGGTAAATCTACTGCTAGTTTTTCAAGTACTTGTGATGCTGCAATTGGAAATATTGTTCCAACAAACACTTCAACATATTCATGGCGATTATCCGGAAGGTCTACCTTAATTTCGCGAATAAACTCGCACTCCATCCAATTAACCAATTGATAATCTTCGCTTAAGCGAATTTCGCTGTCAAATATCTGCAATCATGCAGCTGATTTGAGGGACATTGGAAAGAGAAAATTTTTTAATGTGGATCAAAATGTTCCGAATTAGGAAATGTTTGTTTTTAAAATAACGAAATAATCTGTCTTACGCAAAAGTATCAATCGATTTACGGATGAGTTGTCTAAACATATCGCTAATTAAACTGCTCAATAGGATGATATTTAATAACTTCATTATAATTATCTCGTGTCACGAAATCTATGAAATCATGCTACTTGATTACAATTTAAGTCATGAAATAGTATTATGTATAATTACCTGTCGTGTATTAATTACACTAGTGATGAAAGCCGTTTCTTAAAGCGGGACCGTACCGGTAAAGTTTCATTATGTATGAAACGGGAGGAATCGCTAACCCACTTATCGACCCTAAAGCGAGAATATGGGTCGAGAGGCGATAGTATGGAAGTCTCAAGACGACATAATAGGTCGAACAAGTGAAAAGATTGAATTTCGAGATCAATTACATGTAAGAGTAGCTTTAAAAACAATGCGTAAAGCATGTGTTAAAAAAAATAAGAATCAAAAAGAATTAAGTAAATACGCAATGAAACCACAGAAAGAAAGTGGTCCTAATATACCATACAAAGAAAAAAGACCAATTGAAATCAAGGAAATGAGTGATTTAATTAAAGATGCTAAGTTAAATTATTCGTTAAAACTTGATAAAAAGAAATTTGAAGCTGCGTCAATGCTTTTAGGTAAGCCACGCTCAATTTTTCCTGAACTAGTCAGCGAGATTAAAATCAAAGAAGAAGAAAGAATTGAAGAAGAAGAATTAGCTAAAATTGAAGAGTTAAATAATGAAATTCAATCAAAATATAAGAAAACTGCAATATCACCTAAAAAGGAGATAGAAGGTACATCAACGCCTATCAGTGCTCATAAAACACTAGCTAGAACTCGTACACTATCTCCAATATCACCTAAAACTGGACTAAATTGTGATAAATCAGAGAATGAAGAAAGTGGCGATAATTTTGATAACAATTTAATACAATCAAAGCCATTTACTTCAACCAAAATAAGGCAGATTACTGCTTCCATGTCAAGTGTAAACTTAGATGACAAGATACATAAAATTCAAGAGAGAAAAAAACTTTTACTAGAGGAGAGAGAGAGAGATTTAATGCGTCGAATGTCTGTCCGTATGGAGCAAAAGGATGTAAGATTAGCACAACAGCAATTGAATGAACAACAGAAAATGTTACTGGTTAGCTTAACATTAATAGGCTTTATTAGTCCATTGGTCAAAAAATTAAGTACTAGACGAAGAGAAATATATGAAATTCAGCATGCTTCTGCAACCAAAAAAGCTGCATTAGTTTTATCTAATTGGTGGTGGGGTGCTAGATTATTATTAAAAATTAAACGTAATCCAAATTGTAAATGCATACTACGGTTATTTGTTAGACGGGCATGGGCTAGGAATCAATTATATCATAGAAAACAAGCTTCTGAATTAATTAAAACATTTATAAAAGATTCAACTGGATTGTCGGAAACAATGCGAAAAATATATGCATTCCGAGCTAAAATATTGAAAATCCAACGATACATGCGTGAATATATCAAAATACAACAAGCTCGAATACAAATATTATGGATGATAACTGATAATAAAGTAAAATCTCGTCTAGAATTAGAGCGTATTGCAAAATTTAAAAAAGAACAATTAGCATTAAAAGCAATGGCAAAAATGCAAGGATTTGGTAATGCATTAATAGAAATTAATACTGTTAAAAAGAATTTAGACAAATTATTAACTCAACAAACAAAAAATATGAAAAGAATATATGCTTCACAAGCATTAGAAGATCAAGAAAGTGCCCAATATGCATCAGAAGTAGCACGAGAAGCAGAATTGGCATCATCAACACACCACCGACCTAATTCTTCACATAACGCAACAAAATCAAGTTTCAATGACACATTGGATACTGAAAAGGGTACAACAGGAAATAAAAAGAAGAATACTAACTGGTGGAAGCGTGTTGCGCTTCATCCAGCTAATAAAAATAAACTACTATTAATGCAACAGGTATTGCATAATGAACGAAAACGTTATATTGATTCAAAAAAACAAAGTAAAGTAGTTACAACCGTTGCAGAAGTTAAATTGGATATTTCTGATGCAAGAGTCATGTTGCTTAATACTGCAAATGATGAATCAATCCGAATGGAATCTGGAAAAAGCAAAATTGATAAAAGCAGTAAGGGTATGAAAAGTAGCAAAAATGGGAAGTCAAAAGAATCTGAGAAAAGATCTATGAAAGGTAAATCAACTAAAAGTGACGGTAATATTGCTGGAATCAATACAGTTGGAGTAGCCACTGATGTGGATAAAGTACCTAAACAAATTAAAGATCCATTTTTATGTTATACTAAAGGTGGTATAGCTGCTATAGATTTACTTCTTGCAGAAGGAGGAAATAATAAGTGGAGATAAATGTATTTTTGTTGTAATCTATACTATATTATATTATAATCATGGTACTTTAGTTGCTCTTGTTGCATAGGGCCGACATCCAGGACATGAGTCAATCATCGCTGAAAAGAGCACCTAGGAATTTCCCCGTATAATCAGAAATTTGATTGCAAAAATGCAATTGGTGAGGGAAATGGTTGATTTAGCACACTGTTTCGACAATGTTTTGTGATGAGAAAGTCTAAGCCCTTTGCTTGTTAAATTTTTGCAATATGAAGGTGAAGGTTGTTCATACCTTTATTCTCATCATTGTATTGGTTATTATTTGGTTTATTTTATTCCTCCGATTAAGAAATATAAAAAACCACAAGCAAAATCTATTGGAGATACCTGTTATGAGTAATAATTATGTATATGAAGATTATCCCATTATTTTACATATACAGCAACCATTGAATGACTTTCATACTGATCATTGGTTCCATATGAGCGAATATTTTCTGTCTCATTTAAATGAAATACAAAATACATATAATTCTAAGGAGCATACAAACAATCGAGCAATTTCATTACATATTATTGGTAATACGCCATTATTTAGTAGTAAGTTAAGTAAAATGTCACTATTTTTATTAATATTGACTGTTTCAAATTATAAAATCTTGGATCAAATTATATCAAATATATACGTATATGATTCATTTCATTATTGCGATAGTCACAGTACAAACATACATTGTTTTGATTCCTACAGAAATAGTAACTCGGAAAATAAATCATGTTATTTAATTGCAGCACCACTTAAAATGCATGGAATAATAGATTTTTCAATTCAATATACTTCATATAAGAACAAGATACCTGATTTAGATCATAATAATCGTGTATTGTGTGACCCGCTTCATTTTACACTTGGATATAAACCAATTCAAACATCACAATGGTTTCTTAGTAAATCTGATGCAACAATGTTTCGTCGTAAGCTAAATGAAATATGTCCGACTAACTCCCATGTCAGTAAAAAAATAAAAGTAGTTTTATATAATAGAAATTTGGACCGAATATTTCTAAATTTTAATTCTGCAATTGAATCCATAGTCAAAGCATTACCATCACATGTACTGAATAATTTAGAAATCATTCCAGTTACTCATGATGAAGACAGAGAACCATGCGAATTAAAGAATATTATGCATAATGCTGATATAGTCATCACTTCTCACGGTTTTCAATGCACTACTTTACTATTTATGAGAGAGGGTTCATTATTATTTGAGATTTTTCCTTATAAATATTTTCGCACGACGTACTTAGATTTAAGTTTAACGTTTGGAATAAATCATAAATGGATTCAAATGCAGCAGCCTTCATCAATTACTAGGAATGTTTTAAGATTAATATCACAAGATAAATGCATGAATAGTGGATTTTGTCGTAATTTTGCGAGAAAAGATAATATATACCTAACACAAAATGAAATAACGGACATTGTAAATACAATAATTAATTATAATAAGAGTCAAGATAGAAGATAAAATATATAAAATGTATGTTTATAAATAGTAGATTATTAATTATCTAGCAGCATAAACCGGTACAGTTAATTGATCCCATGCGGCGATAATATCATTAGGTCCCTTTAATTCACTATAAACATTTCTTGCCATATCCTCGATTCGCCACATTATTTTCATGGAACCTTCGCTATCATCTCCTCTATAGCGAGGTGAAAAATGTGTTAATATTAATTGCTTTGCATTAACTTTTTTTGCAAATGTTGCTGCCATCTCGGGTGTGGAATGTCCATGATATTTTGTTTCTCTTTCTAATTGCTGATAATTATTGAATTTCACATCATATTCTTTTATGAATGCATTTGTTGCTTCGTGAATAACCAAATCAGCTGATTGACATAATGGTTCAATATGTGCGCCACTACACGTGTCACCCATAATAACAATTTTACGACCAGGACGAGGTGGTTCCAATACATCGTCAGATGTAACTACAGTGCCATCAGGAAATTTAAATTCTTCGCCAGGTTTCATTAATTTCAATCTAGCATATACTTTATTAGCATCCCGTAATTTCAGTAAGGTTTTTAACTCCTCTTTGTTTGCTTCTACAATATCTTTAATTTCGTCAACTTTTAATCTACCTGGTCTAGTCTTTTCCATTATAACATAACCTACACATGGAATTGTATGCTGCATAGGAGCTGCTTTTACTACTAAATCTCCCTCATCCAGTAAGTGATAATTGCCATTTTCATCAGGTAAAATATCACGGCCACCTTCTAATTCACCATAATATGGATCAAAAGTTGTTTTAACTACAGCTTTTTTAGGCATAGTTTTGTAATAACGACCGTGTAAATATGGCACATCTTTCAGCTCATGAACACGATATGGCGCAACGACGCGGCTATATGTTAATTGTATCATTGATCGCACCAAATCACGGGTGCCTTCTGGTCCGTATATATCTATTGCTTCTATTTTCTCCCCTTCAACACCTAATCTTTCTCTTTCATCTTGTGTAGATTGTCCCATTAAGCACAAAACTCCTGGTAATCCAAAGGAATGATCACCATGAGCATGTGAAAGAAAAATCTTTTTAATTTTACTGGCTTTGACTCGTGATTTCTGTATTTGAACTTGACTAGATTCACCACAATCAAATAACCACATATCACTTTCATATCTAAACGCAATGCAACTAACTCCTCTGCTAATTGATGGAATGCATGATGCAGTCCCCAAAAATGTAAAATCCATATCATTTGTTGATGTACTATTTAATCTAAGATCCCGATTATTACCTGTTGGAAATTTATATTTTACTTCAAATACTTCTTCATTACTATTATTAAATGAAAAATTGTTAATATTTACATTACTCTGTTTCATATTCGAATTTAATGGTGGCATATTTCTATTTCTATAATTTGATTTTTCACTGGAAAAATCATCGCTATTACTATCAATATTGTTGCTATTCTGACTAGTTTTAGTTTCCCATTTTTTTTTCAACAAAATTCCAACTAATTCAACTAATTGCTGCTTTTTAAACTTATTAGATTGCACATCCTCTTGACCCCCAATTTCCATATACAGTTTTTTTAAATCATTTACTTTCATTGCGTCTAATCTAATATGTACTGGATCATTATAATTTTTATCATCATTTGTTGTTAACTTTGATGACATCGATTTGAATCTATTGGTCCTACTGCATGCGGTGCCGATCCAACGATGCTGCCATGATAATACTCGTGTTGCAGCTATCATTGTGAGCAACCACAATAAAAACATTATTTTTGGTGAAATTACCTTTCGAACGCAATCGAACCGGTACTTCATGTTCGGTACGCACGCTCGTATATGAGTGAGGATAAAGATCGGTAATAATTAATGAAATAACCCGCACTTACAAGTGTGCTTTATTTAGAATAGTATTTCATCGTAATAAGTCTATCCAGTTTGCAATAGTCATACCGGTACGTCACCATGAGAGCGTAAGGAGAATATGAGAACGTCCATCAATTATATAAGTTACGCTAAAAAGTGCCTAAATTCTAGTTATAAGCTTGATACAAATGGTTTATACTGATTAAATTTGTTGGTCCAGTTCTCAAACTTTACCTCTAACACTAAATACCGCATTTTATTTTTAAAAAATTAAGGAATTATGTGACCAATATAGAAACAACGTTCATTTATTGGTCAGAATTCAATATGGCAACTGATAAAAAAGTTTATTGACCACTAGATAATGGGTGTGGATGATTTTGTTAAAACTTTTTTGGAATTTCGGAAATTTGCATCGCTACGAGGCACCGTAGTTTTAGCACAAATTGATGCATATTTTGAGTCTATATGATCAGTATTAGTATGTTAAACGCTTAAAGGCGAAGAATCGTATGGACTACTACAAAATCCTTGGCGTTGCGAGTAACGCATCGCGTAAGGAGATCAAAGCGGCATATAGAATGTTAGCGTTGAGACTTCATCCTGATATTAATCATAATAATGATCCTAGTAAAAGACAAGAATTCGCACGTGTTAATGAAGCATACGAAATACTAAATGATGTTGATAAACGAAAAAGTTATGACAAAACAATTGGTTTAAATAAAGTTCTGAAACGAGATCGTGCTAAGAATAATTATAATGGTTATTCTCATGATCCTTACGCTCCCCGTAAGGAAGTCGACCCAAAACACTTCAATGTTCCTTTGTGGAATGCTTGGCATTACGGCGATAATGCAATAAGTAAACCGTCGGTAATACAATTAAATAATTTTATGCATTTAAAAGATAGCAAAGATCAAGCATATTTTCGAAAGAAGATGAATAGCAATCGACTGAATATAAATATCGATGAATATAATATTAATAATTATAATACGCATTTAAACCAAGAAAATGTGAATATGAAAGATGCAAAGGAATCGGCAACTGAAAAATTAAATATGAAACGAAATGAAAGAAAAACTC
>JACCDO010382538.1_pt1 | contig 35577 bp, 44 predicted proteins | sample 7446101 | NCBI WGS metagenome assembly JACCDO01 (sample SAMN15323440, study PRJNA562643) | freshwater metagenome | isolation source: river surface water | place: USA:Blue River Watershed | collected 2017-08-16 | reverse complement strand
TATGAAGAATGGTGGGTAAACGGTCGTCGTCACCGCATAGGCGGCCCGGCGGTAGAAAAGAAAAACGGAGACAACGAATGGTACATAGACGGCAAAAAGCACCGCATTGACGGCCCCGCTATTATAAAATACGATGGTACTAAGGAATGGTACTTTAATGATCGCTTACACCGCTTAGATGGTCCAGCGATAACACGCGCGAGCGGCAGAAACGAATTTTGGATATCGGGCAAACGGATATCTTAATTTTGAATTTATTTGTTTTTTATAACAATAGAATGGCTCGATTAAAAAACTGCAATATTCCGATAGATGTACTAACTTATGTAATACTTAGGCATATATCTTACTTTGAATTAGACACCATATTGCATTACTTCAAACTTACACCGAAAGAGATTGCTATAATTAAATTTAAAATCTACAAAGACAGATTAACATTAACTAAACAAGACGGCAAAACTGAGTATACGATAGAAGGTAAACTACACCGCGAAAATGGCCCGGCCTTGATATCTCATGTCGGCTATGAAGCATGGTACGTATGCGGCAAAATACACCGCGATAATGGACTACCTGCGGTAGAATGGTCTAGTGGCACTCTGGAATGGTGGATACATGGTAAACGACATCGTGACGGAGACTTACCTGCGATAGTATCCGGTAAATATAAAGAATGGTGGATAAATGGCGAATACCGCAGAATAAATGGCCCCGTTCTAGAATATGAATCCTCTGATGAATCCTCTGATGAATCCTCTGATGAATCCTCTGATGAATCCTCTGATGAATCCTCTGATGAATCCTCTGATGAAGAGGAATTTGATGAAGAGGAATCTATAGATGACTTCTAAACTTTGAATTTATGTTTTTTAATAAATATAAACTAAATGACCGAAAAAAATAAACCTCGACGTGATGTTTTAGGTGTCTACGATGTCCGCGGTATACCTATAACTGTATGGATAACGCGCGAACCGGCATACAACAACGATGTTTCTAACTTTCTTAATGCCGAAAATAAACAATACGAGTTAAAATACAAATCCGAGATATACGCGACGATAGGCCGCAGCAATACGCATTCTGATGAATTAACCGCCAGAATCAAACAGGCGCACGCAGATGGCAACCTATCTATAACTCTATACGACCACAAAAATTTGTTTGTTACTACCGACAATCCTATTTACAAAAAACAAGTTATACTTGTTCTACATTCTTGTATGGATTACGGGCATATTCAAGAAGTGCTGTATAAAAAACAGATTGCCGATCTAGAAGCCAAAGTCACAGATCTAGAATCTAAAATAGCGGAGTTAGAAAAAAACAATAAGTTGGAAGCCAAAGTCACAGATCTAGAATCTAAAATAGCGGAGTTAGAAAAAAACAATAAGTTAGAATCTAAAATTGTTGAGTTGGAAAAAAAACATTGCTAAACTTTGAATTTATTTTTTTATATAAACAATGAGTCTCAAAGACTATGATATTCCCACCGACTTAATAGCATATGTAATACTTAAGTATATCGCTTACTTCGATTTAGACACTATCTTGCCTTGTTTTCAGCTAACTCCCAAAGAGATAGCCAATGTAAAATACAAGATTTATAAACAGCGACTACAAATTTATAAGCTGCCTAACAAAACAGAATACTGCATCGAAGGTAAACTACACCGCGAAGACGGCCCGGCAGTAGAATGGAAAACTGGATCACTGGAATGGTATATAAATGGCAAACGACACCGTTTAGATGGTCCGGCATCAGAATGGGAAACTGGGCCACTGGAATGGTACATAAATGGCGAGCTACACAGAGACGATGGTCCGGCTATAGAATGGAGCAATGGCTCACTGGAATGGTGGATCGAAGGTAAACGACATCGCTTAGATGGTCCTGCTAAAGAATGGGCTGATGGACGTAAAGAATGGTGGATCGATGATAAACGACACCGCTTAGATGGTCCGGCAATAGAATGGACTGATGGACATAAAGAATGGTTGATCAATGATAAACTACATCGCGAAGACGGGCCAGCTATAGAGCATGCGGATGGCACTCTAGAATGGTACTTACATGGCAAACTACATCGCGAAGACGGGCCAGCTATAGAGCATGCAGATGGGCGTAAAGAATGGTACATACATGGCAAACGCCATCGTCTAGATGGCCCTGCTGTAGAAGAAGCCAATGGCACTCTAGAATGGTTCTTAAACGGCGAACTACATCGCGCAGATGGCCCGGCTATAGAATTTGCCGACGGCACTCTAGAATGGTGGGTAAATGGCAAACGGCATCGCGAAGACGGGCCAGCTGTAATCGATGCTATGGGTAGTAAAGCATGGTGGGTAAATGACGAATTTATACGGTGTACTGAAATGTGGCACTGAACCATTGTCAAGAGTTGGAAAATTGAATACTACAGTAAAATTATAATGTATGAATAGCTCTATCGATTTATATCCATAGGTATGGCTAAGGTAGCCACTCCAAACCCCCCAGTGACTAAGCATTTTATTAGTTACGAAAGATTTGATATAACAGTCAAAACTATTTCAGAACTAGAATACGAGGTTATAGCAGTCGCCGGCAGACTTATCGAGTTTACCGCGAAATTTGGTTGTACCAAGCATACCAAAGTCGATTTCAACAAGCGTAAGCAGTGTCTTATAGATGCGATAGAAAAAAAGAAAATAATAATCACCCAGAGGCAAGCCGCAGAAGGAAACGCGCTATCTATAACTCTTGAATACCATCATTTAGTATACGGCGCGTTCGTTCGTAACTGGATAGATCTATACTATCAGCCACATCTTACAATCGAAGACGCGCTTTCTGATGCCGCTATTGTAATGTGTAATCGGTGTAATATATGATTCTTTTTTTAAAAAAGTAAACAATTATTTTTATACACGTTCGACGAAACAAGGATTATACCGCTTTTCTGCCAAAAGTATAATGCGTAATTTTTTTGTCTGTTTCGCAGTATTCCTTCCATTCTTTATGCCATGGTCCTGAAACCAACAAAGTTAAACACCCCGTACTTTTCCCGATCTTATGGTATCTATCGCGCGGAAAGTATTTGATTATGCCCTTTCTATTTTCAACATGGTATCTTCCGGTTTTTTCATCATCTAACACGTATTCATCGTAAGTTCCGAAAAACTTGAAGGATACCGCGTTAAATGCATGGGTATGATATCTATCTTGTTCTCCGTCTGATTTATGAAAATAGAATAATATAAGTGAGATTAAATACTTAAACTCAAATATAACGAATTGGGACACTATTTGGTCACCAAATGTAAACTTGTTGTAATGAAATAGCGAGAATAATTTTGTCTTAACCATGGTTTATAATTTTATGTATTTTCAATTTTTACAACACATTCTTTTAATTAACTGAATTTAAAAAATGAATTTTATAAGTAAATTATAAAAATGACCGCGAAATACAACACCGTCGATTTTACATTTGAAACTAGAACATCAAATGGCATGTTCTATTTAACTGCATCGGCGTTTGACAAAGCTATTCAGTACGAGATTAAATGGGATGAGCGCAAACTACAAAATATATACATTAAACAGCTATTGCACGACATCCGAACCGGCAACGTAGGGCTATCTAAGCCGGACATACATTCACACTGCGCCCCGTCGTCCTTGCTGTTAACCCATTGTATTCATACTAAGGGCGCCAGTTTTCTACACTCGTATGAGCTAAAGTATACAAGTAACAGTAGTGTAGACGAACTTATTGAGTATCATCTATTCTTAAAAAAATTTCAATCCGATGTAAAGTCATTAAAATCTGTTATGACTACAATTAAAGAAAAGTTAGAATTATAAAAAAACAAATAATGCTTTATTTTTCTGCAAGTTTTCTTTCTAGTTCTTCGACTTTGGCCTTATATTCGTCTCGCTCGGCCTGGATTGCGATGCTTTCTGTGACGACCATGTTGAGCTCACTCAATAGCTTCATGGATGCCTCGCGGTTTCGGCTGCATTGGGCGTTAAGAAGCCCGACTTCCTTGGTTAGGTCTGCGTTTTCGGCCTTAAGTCTGTTATTTGTGTTGAGGATCTCGTTTTTCTCTCGAATGAGGGTGCATATGCCGGCGCTGCGGGGACTGAGTGGACTGAGAGGACTGGTAGAACAATTCGGTATGTCGTATTTGGATGCCATTGTGACTTAGAGTTGAATTAGAGTTGAATTAGAGGGAACTTAGAGTAGCTTAGAGGGAACCTGAGGGAACGTTTTATACTATATAGTCATAAATTCAATTTTTTTTAAACGCCTTAGATATGCCGTTTTAAACCTTTAATTTACAATAAATATAAAAAATGGCATTACGCTATATTAACCCAAAAAGAAAACCCATAGATTTATCGCACAAGCTTAAAAACAATACGCTACAGTCTAGCGACTACATGGATATACGTCTTAAGTTTATGGAGGCGATCGTAAAATATAACCCGATGTTTACTATAACCACAAATTCGGCCGGCGTACCAATGCTAAATTGCCCACACGGGGTTTTGTCGTGTACCGTATATAATCACGACCATTTTTGCCACTTTATCCGATTAAAAGGCAGCGATTTAGTAGACGACTGTTACATTAATGTTATCAAAAAAAGCAAGCAAAAACACACCTATAATAAACACACATACATCTATAATGCAGATATTATCCATAACGTAATACACGACACTAAAAAAGAGTTCTGTGAGCAGCTACATTGGTTCCCAGTGGACGTCGCAAGTATCGTTTTCGACTATCTCTAGATATGTCCAAACCGTGTAAATTAAGTACGCTAGTAAAAACAAAATAAGTGCAATAATAATCGAGGTAATCAATAGTTGACCAATATCGGCGCCACCGCCATACCCACCTAATACTTTGACGTCTTTTAAATACAACGTTTTAAGCTCCTCCATTTCCTTATCATGGATAGCTAATACATCTTCTTTACATATCCTATCATGCTTGCCTATTTTATCTAGCATGCTACTATTTTTGTCATACAGCAGCCAAAACGCGTTTTTTGCAAGTTCAATGTCAGTTAATATTTCGCCCATCACGCCATTAACAGTAGATGACGACCGCAATGTATAAATTTTACCAGAATTTATTTCTGGGTCCTTTGGCGCATCATCGTAATCACATGGTTCATTACTTATAAAATCGTTATTCTCGTTTTTTAATACATTTTGCAAATAAACCATAGAATCATTAACTTTATTGTTATCAGTGGCGATAGCATTCTTAAATTCCTCTATATTACTATCGAAGATGCTTAGTTTGTCGTAGTCGACATTCGTTGCGCTATTTTTATGGCTTTTTATGAATTCGACGGCCCTTTTAAGAGTGGATAAATACATGCCAAGATGCATGTCAACACGTTGTTGCATGTTTCGTACCGCTCTAGTTTTTATCTTGTCGCCCAATACACATGAATAATATGCAGACGCCGCTTTATTAATATACTGTAATAGACGCGTATTAAATGCAGTGTTCGTTTCACCTAATGTGCGCAACATTATTCGCAACATATCTTCGGCACTCGTATAACCTAAATGTTGCCATACTTCAGCTGGCCATTTATTCGGATCTAGATTTATATATTCATCAATTTGCCAATGCTCTATATCTTTGTCAGTACGCCATATATCTCGAAGCTTTGCCGCGACCAGATCAAATTTATTACTTTTTGAATCGCCCGCCCCCATAAGTATATTATATCATTTATAAAAATTGTAAATGTATTGGATTGGGATCTCTAGCGCGATAGGGATCTATTTGACAACACGGGCATCCAAATATGACCCACTTAGCGATTTTTAGTAGCCAATACAACAAATATAAAATAAGCAGACCGTACAAAATAATTAGTACGCCGTATACTCCGGCAGCGGCGAAATTGTCGGCCCCGCCAGATACGGGCACCGCATACTTGGTGCGCAGCATCTCCATCTTTTTGTTGTGTTCGGCGACTAATGCGGCGTTGTCCTCCGCTACGGGTATATTGGCAATTAGCTTGTTTAAATTAGCTTGTTGTAAGTACGAGTTAAAAAACTCAGTATACATCTTGTTCATCTGATTACGTGCGTCATTTAGTTTAGGTATATTTTTTTCTACATCTCCATTTGTTCTACAAATACCGTGTTTAAAATAAACTGGATCGTATTTTGAATCTGTAGTCTGTTGATAATTATCTACATTTAATTCGGCTGCTAGGTTATTAATATAAGTGCGTATGTGCTCTGCTATATCCCTACGTTGGCTAATATTACTCCATGATGATGCTTCTTCTATTTTATTTAATAGGTCATGGTTAAGTGTAGGCGATTGCCGTCTAGATGTCATTTCGTAAATTGTATCAACAAATGCCTTCATAGCACGCCAAAAGCGTTCAAACGCGTCTGCTGGTACTCCCTTAATATACAATTCCAAATTTTTTCTCAGCACACATTCTAGTTTATGTTTAAATACAAACGGCAACATTTCGGCAACATATGTGTTATATGATACATCAAAATCTGGTACGTTACACGGCGACGATTTAAAGTTGTCGAGCTGTTTGATACTTTGTAGCGTTTCATTAACGATCGTCTGGTAATTAGTATGTATTTGCCACCCACTTAACGGAATGTTCTTTTCTAACGCCAATATGTATGACTCTCGTAATCTTACAATGTTCTCATTCATTTTTATCTTATTCCACATTTCTAACAATTTAGTCGATATCTCATCTTGCAATTTGTTATATTTTTCTGCCTTTGATTCGCCGACCCCCATGGTATATATATTATTTTATTAATTTAAGTGCCGTAATTCGCTCGGCCTCATAATCTATTATTTCCGGTATTTTTTTGCGGGTAAGCCACTTATTAACATATATTCCATCTGGATCAAATTTAGATTCTTGAGTATACGGATTAAAAATGCGAAAATAAGGTTGTGCATCGCACCCAGTACCGGCCGACCATTGCCATCCGCCATTATTGTTAGCCGGATCATAATCAGTCAAACGCGACGCAAAGTACTGTTCACCCAGCCGCCAATCGATATGTAGTAGTTTAGTCAGAAAACTCGCCACTATCATGCGGCCTCTATTGTGCATATATCCGCTTTTGTTAAGCTGCGACATACACGCATCAACGATGTCAAATCCAGTCTCGCCGGCGCACCATTTTTTGAAATGTGTAGTATTATTAGACCATTTTATAGTGTTCCTAAAGTTCTGCCCATATACCTTAGGAAAATGATAGCCAATTTGCATATAAAAGTCCCGCCAATATAGCTGTTTACGAAACACCGCGTTTTTGCAGGCATAATACACTTCTCTAGCGCTGATAGTGCCAAACTTAAGATGCGGGCTTAATCGGCTACTCTCGAACGTAAGCAGGTCGCGGTTTTTGCCATAACTTCCACAGTTGAACTTCTTTACACATGCAAGGGCGGCTTTGCGCCCGCCTCGTTGTATTAAAGTTAAATCCATCTGTAGCTTGTTAATCATTTTTTCTACATTATTGCGTAATTTGCGCAAGTCCACTGTTTTGCCATCCATCTTTTTAATCTTTGTTACCGATTTTACCACAGGGTTAGGTATTCTTAGTTTGCTTGCCTTGTTATAATATGGGGTAAACACTTTGTAAGGGTCTATTCGCACTGGAGTATGCAGGCCAACATCGTCCTCATTGGCAACTACGGACTTAATTTCTAATAGTCTAGTGTCGCGCTCTACCGAATACTTAGAATAGTCGCGATTAAAAGATATCAAATCATAACCCTTACTAAGCTTACTTATTATCTCGTATGGGTCGCCATGTAATATACGCAGAGGTATCTTTTCTTGTAGTTCAATTAAACTGTCTAACATAAAGCGCATTGCCGGCGCTGAAAAATACTTATTTTTTGCCGGATTTATCTGTATAGGATCAAGAATAAAAACGCAATGTATTTCGGTACATTTATCTATCAAATCATTAAGCGCAAGATTATCTTGTATTCTTAAGTCGCGCCTAAAGATAAATAGTCCTTTCATAGTGTATATTTACTACCTTCAAAAAAAATGTTATAGTTTACCGCGGTCCGTAATTTTGCCCATACTGTTGCCCGTAATTTTGTCCAGCTGGTTGACCATACGGCTGACTTATCGGCGAATTTATCTTTGGCCATACGGCTGACTTATCGGCGGGGTATACGTTTGGCCATAATATTGCCCGGATGGCTGGACGTAGGGCGCTTGTTGTGCTTGCTGGGCTTGTTGGGCTTGTTGCGTCGCCACCGTTTGCCCTTTCGCCTTACCTTTAAAATACATGTATCCGCCAAACATACACACGATAATAATAAAAAGAATTGTTTTCCAATTGCGCATCACAAATGACCCAACTTCAACCGTCGATTCAGAAGCTGCTGAATCGGCGGATTTATCAGCGGGTTTGTCTGCGGGGGTTTCTTTAACATAGCCGGCTGGGTTGCCATCGGCTACGTAACCCGTTGTCGTGTTATTTCCTGACGGATTGGCCTCTGTTAGAGGTCCGCCCGTAACAGGAGGCAGCACCGCCGTTGTATAAGGATCTGTTTTTTGCAATGGACTACCGCATACAATACCTAGCTGATCGATCCAGGCACCGCTCCTACCGTATAAGCCAACCGCTTTTGCGCCGGCCGGGCATTTCAAATCATATTGCTCGCCAACATTAGGCCCGCTGTCTAATATTTTACGAAGGTAACTGTCTGCTCTAATGGGCACGTTGTCGAATGGCCCGTTATATGCAAATGGCACGGCCTTAGGGTCTATTTTTGGATTACCTTGGCTATTTAACAAATTACCGTCTGAGCACGTACCAGATAGTGTCAATACATAGTTATTAGTTGCCGAACCGCGAATATCAGAAAGATATGCCCCATTCGCGCAAACGTTTCTAAATGGATCGCCGCCAGCACCGCCTTGCGGGGGTACATCTACAAAGTTACCCATCTACGAATACTTATATATTAATTAAGAGACTTTTGAAAAAAATATATTATGGTTTGTTTTTCTGAATTAATCCATCCGGATGTTCAGGTGGGCTATAAATTGTATAAAATTTGGCCGGCCTGCTGCTTATACATTTGACGTAATGTTTTTTACCGGGCAACACAATTAAACTTTGACCATCTTTAACTAGTTTTTTAACTCCATTGACCGTAATAGCTAATGTACCTTGCTCGACTCTAAAAAACTGCGTAGTATTTTTGTGTATTTCGGCCGGAATGTCCTCATCTGGGTTTAAAGACATAATTACTAGCTGTATGTTTTTTGTAGTCTCTATGACTTTGCGATAATTATTGTTTTTAATTGTTTCGGCTTCTAGGTTAAATTTAGACATTTATAAGAGTAACAGAAGTATATTAATATATTCATTAAAAAGAGAGTATATAATACCTTACAAATTTCATCCGTCAACTAAATACGTTAACTCGAGTCTTAATAGGAATCGCTTTGCATTCAAATACACGTAAAATGGGCCACCAGTTATACCCCCGTACAACGTACTTATATTGATGTCTATTAACATAGTAGTTGCCGTAACCGAAGCCACCCGGTGCCCCTGTTCGTGATTTATAGTCGCTATCGCCTCTGCATCGAAACTAGGACTGCTGGTATTAAATCCGGCTATAATAATCGTACATCCGACCGCACATTTATGATCCTGTAAAAACGTTATTTCTGTTTGCGCTCCTGATGGCGCGATTGTGCCGTACAGTACATCAGGGTCTAACTGTATAGTATATGTCGGGTTCCCAAATGCTACCGTAATTTCTGACAAATCTATGACAGGATCAAAAAACTCAAACTCCGTCAAATTATTACCTGCATCGTTAGCTTTATAGGGCTCGTATTGCCCAGATCCGGTTCGCTCTAAATCGAACATAAAATGATATCTCTTGTTTGTATGCGTTATGATGCATGCCTGGTTATTTAATTCTTTAATTTCTACAGAAAGATTGTAAAAATCCATTAATGCCCTATCCGAGCTTGGAAACCGAAAAGGAAACATCTTGATTTTTACAATGTCCTTTATAGGGACAGCCGTGACAGCGGTACTTAGCGCATCGTATGATCGACTAGTGTCCGATATTTGCCATTTGAATTCGTTTACGTTATTCGCCTCGTTCGCCTGATACCTGCGGTCCAAGACTAAATAGGCTTTTCTTCGCAGTGCTGCTGGATTGAACACCCTTTGCAATGTCGCCGGCTCCTGTAGCAGCGAATCTACCGTAGCATCCTTATCTATCTTCTTACGCGTATTATATGTTTCTGATGCATGTCCTATTTCATGTTTCATCATTTCATGTACATCTATGGCGCCCTCTATTGATTTTTTTGGAATTTTGCTAAGTTCCATAAACATCATGTCTACTAGCGCCAGTACAATTTTCACAGGCGACATCGATTTGAAATGATCTAGGTTCACCTGCGCCAATCGCCGGTTTATATAGAGTCTCTCGTGTTCATCCAATGGTTCTTTTCTTTTGCCGGCTATTCCGCGCAATACAGCCGCTTTAAGTTGTTCCATATTATATTCTTATCCAGTTTATTGTTTTAGAAAAGAATGTTTTTATAAAAATTTAGACATCCTCATCTTTTTCCGCCAGATACACCAGCTGTAAAGGTATAAGAGTCCGCGTGTTATTCGCACCCGGCTTAACTAAATCGAACGGATTTCCTATAGATACGGTCATGTTACTAAACTCGGTAATAGGCGTTCTAAACCAGAACCAGCCGTTACATTTACCACTCGTAGTAAATTCAAAATAAGGGTCAGCCGGCGTAATGCTAGGAATCGGCCCATCAAACGATTTAATATTCATAAGCGCCGGAAATAACGAGAAATGAAATTTCCTACCATCTCTGCCTATATATGACTGAGCCTGGAATTCTTGTATTAGTATGGTAAAGTTGTTATTTACATTGCTTACATTATTAACATACGTTTTCCCTGATTCCCCGACTGGCGCAATAAGCCGCATCGTAACCGGAAATATCCGCATACCCACCAAGTCGCGTATATTATTTACAGTACTCACAGTACCACTTTGCTGCGATATGTAATTTATTACGCGCCACCCAAAATACTTATCTCCGGACAATTCCGCGGCCGCATTATTAGTGTCTAGCAACACATAAGCATATTTGTATTGTGCTTTTGGCGTTAATTGCCTTTGTATATACCATTTATCCGACATTCCATAGAATTTAGTTACGATGCTTGCCCTCGACGAGCTTTTTCTTAATTTGCGCTGTTTTTTAACTAACTCTAGCGCTTCATTGTCGTCGGTTACATCAGCTAATAGGTCTGCAATATTCATCGCCATGTGCTATATTATACTTTATTTAATATTCTAATGATGATCGTCTTCATCACCACTGCTTATTAACTCTAACACACCCGTAAATCTCGGCAAATACATTAGCGTAACTGTAAATGGTATTTCTATATATGGACCAACTCCCACAAACGGCCCGACTGTCGTCCCGATAGGACGGTACCAATCGGGCGGATTATATAAGATTGGATCTAACCCAGAAAATATTAAGTTTCGTGTTCCATTCCACGTAGCATCTACCACTGGGTCGCCAGAACTATATCCGGAGATTAGATATGGATTCTGGGTGCTAATCGGTAAATCGTATTCTACGCCAAATTCACCCATGTAGTAATTTATAGGCAACTTCGCGTCTCCTCCGCTTATATAAACGGGGCTATTAATCCCATTGTATCTATTAGCATAGTTAATAGCCGTAAAGCTGTAAGGTGTTGCCGGCACCGTAATTTTGGCGGACGTGTTGAGATTTGTTACAGACATTGTCAATCTGTCCAGCATCTTAAATGGGTCCCTAAACCTAAACCATCCGCGGTTCGCATTAAACGCGCTTAACACACATGTACTACCATAATTTCTATCAGACTCAGACATAAATTCGATAAACTGGAATTTAGTTCCCTCCGGCGTTATGAGAGCCTGTGACGCGAACTCCTCGAACCCAAAGCCAAATCTATTTCGATTGATAGCGGCCGTAGCAAAATCGCCGTGCATATGGGCAAATGTGACCCTACCTAATCTCGCCATAACTATATTGCGTAGTTTGGAATGTAGATTGATATACCCTGTTTGTAGATTTGTGTTTTCTTCTTGTAATAGCCATGTAAATTTATTGCGATCACCGTTGATCTCGAAACAATTGTTGCTATCAAGCAACAGATAGTTATATTTTAGTTTTGATTTAGGGGCAATTGCCTTCGACAAGTCGTATGCGTCGCCGACTTCTAATAAAAACATGGCTTCTAGTTTAGCGGATAACGCGTCTACGGCAGAATTCGTATGCTTGGCCGATTTAAGCTGAAAGTCTTCGTCGCTTTTGCCAAGCATGGCTATTTGCTGTTCTTTAAGATTTTCATGTAAATCTCTATCAGTAGTGCTTAATTTACGGCAAACGCGCTCTACGTGATATTTAAAAGCTAATTTTAACGACGTATATGGGGTCAATTTAATTCGAGAAATATACTCTTTTATCAATTCTTTTTCGTCAAAGCCTAGCTTGCGTCGAAGCCTATCTTCAACAACACTAAAAAATACGTTGGCGTTCATGCAGGTATATATATCTGACTTAAGACACTTTATTTCAAATGACATAATATTATTTATCTGACTTAAGACAAACCATTTCGAACGGCACAATAAATCTATCAAACGGTGTGGCAAAAGTCAAAATATTTAACGGATCACCGAAAGACAAAGTAAACGAATCTATTTTAGTGATGGGTTTGCGAAAATTAAAAATACCATCATTGTAATCTTCGGTCGATAATTCTATGCTGGTTTGGCCAGTAATGAAATTTGGCCTAAGTAAGAAATGGAAGCGGCGGCCGTTTTCGGCTATAAACGCCTGCGCTTTTAATTCCTCAACAAGTACCGATACGCGTTTGGCGCTAGTGTTCATTCCGGCCAAATAAGGCACTCTTGGCTGGTACATACGCATACCTATAATATCTCTTATAACGCCGACAGAATTACAAAACCCGGTACCTGTGTATTGAGTAGGTGAGTATTTCCATGTAAATTTCTTAATCGCTGTATTAATTTCTTCAGTTGTGTCCCGATAACTAGAATCCAAAACCACATAGTAATGTACGTACATACTTTCTGGGTTGAATAGCATTTTAAGTTCGTCCAAATCGTCTATTCCTAAAAAGTTACTAATTACTAGAGATTTAGGTGTGTCTATTGATGTTTGCGCAGTTATGCCCGGGTCTTGGTCTGCAGACCCTAATGCTTTTTTTTGGTATTCTTTTAAGTCTATGGAAGCCTCTGATTTTATAAACGTCTGCAATTTGCTACTAAGTACTTTACCCAAAACTTGGCCAATCTTGGTCATTTTGTAGCCGCGAAATATGTTTTGATCCATTGCGCGAAAAAGTTCCAATACATAATCCTTATGATGCTGTTCTAAAGAATTTACTGATAACTCCTTACATACATTGAAAACAACGAATTCTTCTAGCCGATTCATATTATATTAATCAATCCGAAATATATTCTAGCTCAAAATTCATAATAACCCGATAACTATTAAATCTGACTCTCTCGCATGTCCATGGCGCCGGGCCCGCCGTCAGTGTGTCGTAAAGTATGAGAAAATTAATACCGGCCGGAGCATTTCCCGTAGTAACTCTGATTTGTGACGCACTGAGTATTTCTATAACAGTAAATTCTTTGCTGTTTATGTATGCTACATCGCTGGCCGTACCGGACGAAAACCCATCGATAAACACAGAATACCAGGTACCCGAAGCGTATGCGTAGGTACTGTTTGGGCTGATATAATAGTGCGGCTCATTAAGTTCTAAATCAATATGATCTGGTTGCACGTCCAATACAGTTATATTTTTAAATTCGTATTTAGGTAATACAACCAACGTGTCAGGATTTCCGATAGATACGGTTATTGTATCTAGTGTTGTAATGGGCTTATTAAATCGGTAATACCCATCATTAAATTTATAACCGGACAGCAATTCGTATTTGTCAAATATCGTAAAATCGGGCACAATAGTACCAGGCGCTATAATTGTATTTCTGTCGTAAATTGATATGGGCGTTTGCAGATCATTTAATAGGCCAACAAAATGGAAACGGCGCCCGCTGGGCATAATAAACGATTGCGCCGAAAGTTCTTCAATTAATATGGTAGAACGCTTTGGCACACTACTAAATTTCCGCACTACCATAGATTGCATGCGGATAGAAACAATATCTCGCAACGGCCCTACCACATTTGTAGAGTTATTTACCGTATTTAGATTGTTAGTAAAACTCCATGTTAGTTTCGTACATTCCGAATTAAACTGGGCATATCTGCTGTCTAAACACATGTAAGCCGTCTTACGTTTGGCCTGCGGGTTTAATTCGGCAATAAAGCGGTCAAACGTATCCATGTTTAAAACTCCGGTTAAATTTACATCGCCTGTAATATTTTCCATAGTTTCTACAAAATCAGTAGCTAATTCCGCCATTTGAATAGTTGGTGTTTTTTCCTGTACGTACTGGCTGTTGTCCGCGACAAACGTAGATAACTGTGTTTTCTCATCGTCCGTAAGTTCCCTCTCTAATAGACCTTCGGCAAACCGTGTAACTCTTAATAGTAAACTCATAGTATATAACACATAAAATTGAATTTTATATAGTATTTAAAAGATGGCGACTCGTAGTATCCCTATTGCGCCGATGGATACCAAATGCGTAACCTGTAATGTAGAATTAACCGAAAAACTTAGCAAATATGAATGCAGCATGTGCGGCGACATCACGCCCAAAACGTTGCCGAAATACTATGCGCCTATTACAAGCAAAATAGAGGCTTACTCGATACTTGCAGATTTATTTGACATCAGGATTCTCGATGTGCCGGCATTTGTCGCGGAAATGAAGTATAGGCCAATTCACGCAAGTGTGTTCGTTATTTCCGCTGGCGGTTCTTACTCATACCCGCTAAACAATACGAGTTGTAGCGTGTTAAACGGAACTCTCCGGAAGTATGGGAATCTGCAGATTGATGAATTACAGCGAGCTTACTTAGCGGGCGATCTTCCCAATCTTCCTGTAGTAAAGCGTAGCGGTCTCGGGTATCCATGTCCCGCGTGCACTACTGTAACGTATATTTCGGCCAAAAAAACAACTCTGTTGTGCGTCCATTGCAAATGTATGTTTTATATTTAACCCGGCATCGGCTCATTGTTGACAGCTAAGTACGCGACTCCTATACCGATCACGCCCATCATCGCCAATTGATCGTATGTTATTTTTTGACCAAAGCAGAAATAACCAACGGTAGATATGCAAATAATTGACAAGCCGCTCCATATTGCGTTAACAACGCCCATTGGCGCTAATTTGTGCGCTTTAGCTAGGAAAAACACCACCAGCAAATAAAACACACTGCCCGCTATTAAATACCATATCGCATTTGTATGCGATAAGTAGTTTGCACATGACTGAGCTATCGCCTCACATGACACAATAAACAAAATTAAAATGGTCAGTAACACTGTGTTGTCCATGTATATACAAAAAAATGAATTTTATTTTGCAGTAATATACATGGACAACTCTAAGATAGAAGAGATCGGCGATCCACAGTTGGCGCAAATATGCGCATGGTGTGGCGAATACATTATGGGCCACCAGGAGACTACTACTTATGATGGCACCGATCGTAGATACAAAGACTGGATGGTGCATGCAGAGTGTGAGACTATTTTTAACCGTCCTAGTACTTGATATATGCATTTGGTAATTTTTTTGTAAAGTCAATGTCTACGGCGTCTTGCCCGCACTTGAAGCCGGCCGGTGCACCGCGTGTAGATTGGTATAATACTGGGCATACTCCGTTGACTGCCGTTGATTCGTCGCATGGTTGATGGTCAAACCCTAGAGCGTGCATAAACTCATGTCGGACTACATATTTGCGATACTCAGACACAGATAGGCCGCTTTCCGGCACCCCATATGTCCAGTTTATGTCGTCAATTGCTAGATATGGTTTCGGCGCTTGCCATGTAAATGAAAACCGTATTTGCTTTGTAGTTCCCGGATAATACTCGGGCGTATAATGTTCGCCGTCTAGCGTGTTTCTTTTACGCAATTCTATTACTATGTCTGCGGCCGATCGGTCATCAACTTCTTGTATATTGTATCTTGTATTTATATAACTAGTCCTTAATATTTCGCGAGTTTCGGGTTTGAACTCTGGGTTTGTACCACTTGGAATAATATAGTATGTGATAGGGCATTTCTGCAGCGTATAGTATATTAAAACGCCCACTACTACCAGAATAATAAGCTTGATAATATCTACAAAATTAATGACTATTGTCATACCTATATAAAACAAAAATTGAATTTCTTGACATATTATATACTAAGAAACCATGGCCGCTTTGTTCTCTTCTATGTTCGGTACTGCCGTTGTCGAAAGTTTTGAATCTGAGGCTGCCGCTGTCGCTGAAAAAGTAGACACCGTAGCAAAAGAAACTGCCGCTGTCGCTGAAAAAGTAGACACCGTAGCAAAAGAAACTGCCGCGGTAGCTGAAAAAGTAGAAGGCGAATTTAAAACAGCGCCTACTAACGAGCCATTGAAAATCGTGGACCCACATTCTACAGATGAAGCGGTAAAAAATAAGGTACTCTTGGCTCTTTACAGATATAAGCCAGCTACTGCGCCAACACCGGCTCCATCCGCAACGCCCGCAGATCAAAAAGTGGAACCTTTAACCGAATGCGAATGCCATACATGTCGCCAATGCACAAAATTCACAGACTTGCCGGCATGCGGCACCGAAGCAGAAGCTACATTTGTTCCTCTTATGCAAAAGGGAGTGTGCATCATTAACCCGAAAGCCCCGCGCGGTATGGTTCCCGAATTCTACACTCGCCAAGTATGCAGCCTGCAGAAAGACAAACATCTGGACTTAAGAAAGTGGGTGAACAGTTACTTTCTGTATGATATTATCAAAGAAGCACGTGACAAGCAGCAGCTCAAACCAAAGGCCCGCGTCAAGATCAGCGGAGGCGCCTATTTCCGCCTTAACACTGTGAAGGTTCCAGGTAAAGTGTTTCTGGCTCTCTTCCATGAATGGATTAACGAAATGTTTACGCCGGAAGAATGGCAACGAGTAATCGTGTTCGATGATGACAAGTGTGGATTTACGGTCTGCTATTAAGCTTGTTATTTTTTTAAAATGTGAAATTACAAAACTAGCAAATCTATCAACATGATTATGTCATTGCTGATTCCTATTATAATGGGCATGTTGCCAATAGAGGACAACATGCTTAAAATGCAGATAGGCGTACTTATAGGCGAGGTATTCGCTCGCGGATATCTATCTGCAATGTTAGAAAAGATATTTAAATATTTAAAGAAGAAGCAAATAATTATACCCGAACAAACCGATGATATCGATCATAACCCTATCTTTCATAAAGTACAAGAATACCTCGCTATTAAGTTCTCTAAATCGATAGAAAATTGCGAACTTGTGCCGAAAAACGGCGAAATAGAATTTAGCTTGTCCGACTTTTCCGGCACCGTTTTTACCGATAAATATGAGATTAATTCGGTATTCCATACATTTAACTTAAGTATACAAACAGTTCGCAGTAATCCGTTTAATACTAATGCAACGGCCGTCCGGCAAATAGTTATTAGTTCTACCACCGCGAAGCCGGATGACATCAAGGTATACATTAAATTGATAACTACCGCGCGATCTACAAATACAAATCTTATTAAGATCTATAAGCCAGTAGTGAGCGGAAAAAAGAAAGACGAACGGTCCGTGTCTTGGGAATACGTAATGGTTAAAACAAACAAAACACTAAAGAACACGGTATATAGCGAGCACGTCGAAAAAGAATTGTTCGAAGATGTCGACCGCTTTATGGTTAACGAGCAATGGTACGCCGACCGGGGCATTCCATATAAACGCGGATACTTCTTGTATTCTACGCCAGGACAGGGTAAGACGTCGGTTGCCAAAATCATGGCGAACAAATACGGCGTATCAATATTCTGTTTAGATCTAACTATAATAGACGAAAATTCGCAGCTTAATAAGCTTATGACAGAAATAAGTTATTTTACTTGTCATGAACGGTACATACTTCTAATTGAAGACGTCGACCGTACCGAATTTATTGCACGCAATAGCTATAAGCCGCCGCCCCTAAGCATGGATTGTTTCTTAAATGCTATTGATGGAGTTGCCGAACCGCATGGTAGAATATTGTTAATGTCCGCTAATAATCCAGAAAATATACTAAATAATACCGCTTTAATTAGACCTGGTAGAATAGACAAATGTATTGAAATGCATAACTGTACTAAGTATCAAATTAGAAAATTATATAACTTATTCTATGCAGATCATCCGTATACAGTAGAATGGGATAATTGGGAATGCAGCGGGAACTTGTCCGCCGCGTATGTTATCAAATTATTGCAGGAAAATATAGATAGGCCGGAAGTATTTATGCGCCTTATCGGCGAACCCATTGTGGAAGAACCGAACGAACTAGATCAGGCAACCCGCGATTCTATAGAATTTAAGAAAAGTACGATACCCGAAAATAAACATACAGATAATAGAGACTTCTGCGGCGGAAGAAGACGTGGCCAAAGACGCGTATATTCGTCAAAAGTAGAAGACAAGATAAGGCGCACTAAATGCGCACTTAAACGCAGCCAAAAAATGCTACAGGCGGCGGCCCAAAAAATAGAAAAGGCCGAGTCAAAGTTGCCGCTCTTTTTAGAACAACTTAAGAAAAAACAGGAGTCCGAAAAATTAGCCAAACTTAAAGCAAAGGCTAAGAAACGACAGGCTTATATAGCTGAGTTAGCTAAAGCGGCTAAACATGATGAATATATTGAAGAAGAATATGAAACGCCGGCTTTCTTGGCAAATTCTATTGAAGCTGAAGAAGTCGCGCCAGATACCATAACTACATATGAAGTAATGGGTGACGAATGAGTATTTTTTATTGAGTTTTTGAAGAATCGAGGGTATCTTCAAAAAAATCTATTAAAATGACGCATTTATTTTTTATAAATGCTTATATACAAAATGGCAGGAGTAGTTGTAAGCGGTGACAAAGTTGGTCAATTAGCGGTTGGATACAATGCAGACGCAGCCCTTGGTTCGTATAATTTAAACGCGATGCCACCTTATACTTTTCCTGAAGTTAAGACTGGGTTAATTGCTACCGTGTTTCCAAGCGACAGTACGTGGCATCCGTTGTATGACCACGATTACAAGGAACTCGCAAATCACCTTTTTTCTATCGACACGCTGCAAATTCCGCCGGAACAAAAACAGGCCCTCGTAAATAATGTTAAGTCCGTTACGGTAGAATCTTACAGACACGGCGCGATGGCAACTATGTATAAAATTTTGATAGTAGGTACGTTGTTGGTTTTGTTTTTGTTATATGTGAATTCTCCATATGTGATCCATGCAGGCGCGTGCACTGCGTTCTTGGCGTTTTGTGCATGGGTGTCTGCGGAATACTATGCGAAAGGGACGGGCGAGGCATATTGGCAGACGTTTTCAAGTGATTTGAATAGTAGAATACGTACCGGCAAACTACCCGGCAAAATTCTAGAAGAATATGGGGCCGACTTAGAGCGTGAACGAGACAGGGCAGCTTTGCAGCGAGTTAATGCCAGACCTAATCAAGGCGGGTCCACCATGTTGGGCGCCCTCGTTGGTAGCGCAGTTGGTTATAGTTTGAGGTAATTAAATTTGAATATTTATTTTATTAATATTCAATATGTCGGTGCCGGCTAGTTCTGTTGTTCAAGCGCCTAATTTAGTCCCGCCTAACCCTGCCGTCCTTAACCCGCCTAACCCTGCCGTCCTTAACCCGCCTAACCCTGCCGTCCTTAACCCGCCTAACCCGTTGCCAGCATTACAGCACAAAAACATACTTAACATTACTATACGGACATTTAACACGTCTGCAGCCCTGGTAGACGCTGTAATGAATTCGGTGCCGCTAAATAACGACAACTGGCCGTTGATAGTACCTAATAATGCATTGTGGTTAGTAACGGCCATAAAAATCGCTCTCATGAATAACAATCGCACGTTTGACACCGTGCAACGTATCTTGCTACCTCCTGGGTTTAATATGCTTGAAATCAGAACTCCGGGCGAATATAATGAGGCAACTAATACATTTAATATTAATACTACGTACATCCGAGTCAGCGAATTAGTCCGCCGATGGGCCGCATTTGCATTGTCCTTTATGGCCGAAATGTATAACTCATTTGACCCAATTCAGCGTGTCCCCGCAACGCACGTGTTGAATAACATGTTACGTGTAACACCGCAGCATATTGAGTTTGGTGTATTGGTTCCTGATTTTTAGACTTTTATATTTTTTTGTTAAATTTGAAAAGATATACTTATATAAAATGGATACAAAGAACTTGCCTCCTGGCATCAAAAGTCTCCCAGTATTGTCAGAGGCGCCAAAAAGACCGCATGCATATACATGGTTATTTATGAAAGGCGACGCGTATTTGCCTGGTGTATTTGTTTCAGTGTATAGTGTATTGCGTACTTCGCCGGCCGCCGACCTAGTTGTTATGGTGACGCCCGATATCAGCAAAGAGGCCCGTACACAATTAAAAAAAGTAGCTACTCATTTATTCGAAATACCCTACATTTCTTTTAAGTCGAAGCCATTGCGGACCGAGAGGCAGCGCCAGTTGTATGAGTCGTGGATAGCCCAGTCATATACAAAATGGAATACATTAGCACTCCCTTATGAAAAAGTGCTGCTACTCGATGCAGATACAATAATTACAGAAAATATAGATGAGTTATTTAATTTACAAGCGCCGGCAATGCCACTGGCAACTCCATATATTAAACCATACGGGAAAGAACCCACATATTACAAAGGACCCGTTGGCCTCGATGGTTACCCGGCACATGGCACATTACTTGACGCCGAAGTAATAAATAACACATTAAACGACGGCGGTCTTTTGCCTCCCTCGTCACAGGCTTTAATTGCGCCCTCTATGAGTGATTATTATGAATATCTAGAAACCATCGACGCTATGCAGCCGTTCGGCTTTCCTAATTGCCACAATGGGTTTGACGAACAAAGTATTGCACATTACTATACCAATGTCAAAAACAAAAAATACACAGTCATTCATCAAAGATATAACGTATTTCCATGGAAAGATGGGTTTACATTTAATGGGGATATCCCGCGGGTTATCCATTTCTTCTCTGATACCAAACCATGGACAGTCGAATACAATAAGTATCCCGACGTCATTACTTGGTACAAAATGGCAGGCGCCGCGCTAAAATACACTGGAAGCAGTCCGAAAGACATTAATATAGAATCTTCCAATGTTAATAAAGCGGGTTCAGCCGAAGACGTATTTATTCATAAATACTTAAAAAAGAAAGATGTATTACAAATATATGGTTTAGCTAAGATTGTGTAAATGATAAACGTATGCAAATCGACTAAAGACGATTTACACGATTATTCTTTTTATGTTGTACTTGATATTCCTACAAAAGACAAGACGCACTTAGTCGACACAAAGAAAGACGTGCTCGATTTGCGAAAAAAGAACATAACCTGTATATTGCCCCGAACTGTTGCATTACTGCACACTAAAACATTAAATATATCATACAACAAGTTATCGTTTTTTCCGTCTATTCATAGTCTGCGCATTCTAAACTGCAGTAACTGCAGGTTGCGGTCATTGCCGGCCATGAGTAACTTAGTGGAGTTAAATTGCGCGAATAATTTACTAACATCTCTGCCGATTTATAAAAAGCTGGTTGCGCTTAATTGTAGCTATAATTTTATTAAGAGGTTGCGAGTAACGGAATACCTAAAGTTAAAAACGGTAAATTGCTCGTCTAATTTGATTACCGATTTGCCCATGACAAAATTGCCTGTCAATGCGGCCCAGTGCCCTATATTAACTATTTATCATACTCCGACCGCATATAGGCGCAGTGGTGTTATCAAGAACGGCAAATTTACGTGGGTGGTAGATACGCAACAGACCAAGTACGCCTTAATTAATTGGCAAACGGCCACTACCAAACTATTGCCTACTACTAAATTTGCTAAACGGCTATTTAAGTTCCTATTTTATTCATAAAGAAATATTGAATTTTATATATGGTAACATAATACAAATGGCCAAGTGTAACATTTGTTTCGAGGAAAACCTAAAAGAGCCTATTTTTACACCGTGTATTCATGGCTTTTGTCAAGACTGTATGGCAAAATGGCTCGTAGAGAAGAAACATCGCCGAGTAATTCCGTGCCCTGTATGTAAATTTGACATAGCGGCTATTGCAGGTATCCGTGATGAGTCGGAGCTGTTCTCCGATGAAGAAGGTGCAATTGTAGAGATGATGGAAAATATCGGAAACGAAGAGGATCATCCGCCACAGCCAATACTTCGCCTAGACCCTGGAAATGCAGGAGTACCCGCGCATTTTATGCCATACATCGTAGTTAATGGTGTCGATGTTCCAGTTATGACTTATATGAGTACGCCGCAGCGTATAATCGATTTGGGTCGCGATAATAATACACGGTCCCAACTAGATGCATTTCGGGCTAATATGTGGCAAAACAACGAATCTCCTTCTGGCATATCAGACGCGTTTATTCGGCAGTTTATACAAGAAACGCTGGACAATGGTGGGTTGTTGCCTGCTCTGAATCCTCCGTTGGGGTTTAATAGAAGAAATTCAAATGAACCGCGCAACTTCTTTGTGCGAAGTCAGCCGACGTTTAGACCTAGCGTAGTTAGAAACGAGACGATGATGCCTTCTTTGCCAAATACTTCTTCTACTTCCTCAAACACTTCTTCGTCAAATTCGTCGTCGCCATCAGAAGTAGAACATCAACCAACAACACTAGATAAAGTCATGGATATAATTAAAGATCGTACTCGTTAGTGCTTACTTTTTTATAAAAAGTGAAAAATATAAATATATAAAAGAATGAGTTTCCCATCAGCTGCCGAAATCGACGCACATACTAAAGCATTTTGGCTCAGTTTCATCAGACAATGGGATACACTCTATTTAGCTATTACTCAAGGCATCGATTCCGATAGAGCCAAAGTGCTACAATTACTAGACTACTTCGCCGGCCCATTGTCTAAATATCTAGATTTCGAAATAACACTTGGCGAAGTTAACCGAGTATATTTCGACGGAGTAAAATCGCTGGTAGAGCTATATGTGTCTCCTAAACTGCTGTTAGCTAATGTGCCGATCATGGAAGCCATAATATCGGCTGCCCCAACTCTAAAAAATCTGCACGTCATTAAATACCGTTCATATAATGCAAAAGATCCCAGAATAGACACCATAGAGTTTCCAAATGAGAAATACACATATGCCGATTTTGGCTGCCAATACTTTAGCGGGATGGATGAAAAAAAGAAGCCAATTGTAAACATTGTAATATATGTAAAAAAACCTGCCGCAGATACACTCTTGGCCCAGAAAGAGGTAACATTTATTATGCCCGATAAAACCGAGAAAAAGATGCTAACATGGATGCCCTCAAATCCAACAGTGATAGACACACTGTTATTAAATATCATAGGTGAGTACAATTATATACACCGCACGGGATACATTTCGTTCTTACCAGAGGGCGACCCTTTAATTGCGGCGGGGTCCATATTTACGGAGTTGTCTGATCTGCAAGGTGCTTACGCAATTATTGACAAAACCATGAACACTAAAACCTGCCACACCTGTACCAGACGAGATTACCAAACTAATATAATGCAATGTACGCGATGTAAAAAAACAAAGTATTGCGGTAGGGAATGTCAGATTATAGATATCACATCGCATCGTCGTATGTGTACTTAATTAATTATTAAAATTAAGGATTAATTATTTTTTATTTTTTCATATCTAGATTTATATACCCGTTCCAGTAATACAACATGCCTCTTGGTGGTGCTCTCGGTGGTGGTGCTCTCGGTGGTAAGGTGAGGAAAGGCCGCAAACGTCGCAAATCTGCAGTCGGCGGTGCTAAGCGTAAGTCTAAGTCGCGCTCCCGTTCTCGTTCCCGCTCTAAATCTCGTAAGTAAATCAATGATAATTTGCTAAATCATTTACAGATAGGTTAAAATATTGATTTACGTAAACATCTATCTCTAAATCATACTTTTTAATTTCAGCGTATGATACTGCGTTTAATGCTAATAGTCTATCTACGCCTTCGAATATATAAACTATGCCATTAGATACAATGCCGGTCATAGCAATGGATTTTATGGTTTTACTTAAAATTTTATTTTTTAACTCTGTGTCGAAAGGCGCGGTCGCACATTTAAGTTGCATTACTAAGCCTTTTCCAATTAGCCGCTTAAATTGCGCCAAATCGTACGTATTTTGTACAAGTTTTTTCTTTTTTTGTTTTTTTGCAGCAGAAGGACTATTTACTGTTTTCTTGCCAGATTTCGCATTAGACATCCTCCTATATTAACTATAATAAAAACATTTTAAGCGTTTAATATAGCGAATATGTCGTTTCTACAAACGTCCGTAAGTGAAAAAGCTTCAGTACAAGTGGCCGTTCGGGTTAGGCCAAAGAACGCCCGTGAAAACGGTACAGAATCTATCGTAAAGACTAAAGGTCAATCTATAAATATTAAAGAGCCGGAAACAGGCAAAATAAAGACGTTTAACTACGACTGTACTTATGCGGAAGACTCGCAGCAAGAGGACATATATAACAATGCAGGTACTTATGTAATATCTAATGCGTTTAGGGGCTATAATACATGTGTGTTCGCATATGGGCAGACCGGATCAGGCAAATCGCATTCTGTTATGGGCAGCGATGAACAGCCCGGTTTAATCCCACGTATATGCCAGTCACTATTTGATAAACAAGAGACCCACAATGGACTTGACACAAAAGATGCGTCAGTTACATATAAGCTCGAAGTATCATATTTAGAAATTTACTCGGAAAATGTCCGCGATCTACTGGCGCATAATGCACAAGCCAGTTTGCGCGTCAGAGAACATCCTGAATTAGGTCCATACGTGGAGGGATTATCCCAAGTATTAGTTGAAAATTATAGGTCTATTAAAAAACTAATAGATCAAGGCAACAAAGAGCGTGTTACCGCGGCTACACTAATGAACAGTCAAAGTAGCCGCAGTCATGCTATTCTAACTCTATATTTTACACAACTTATAGATGAGCCGGATTTAGGGAAAACACGAGAAGTAGTAAGCCGCATAAACTTAGTAGACTTGGCCGGCAGTGAACGAGTGGAACTTTCCGGCGTAACAGGCATCAATTTCAAAGAGGCGATTAATATTAATAAATCATTAAGCAGTTTAGGATTAGTTATTAGCAAATTGGCTACACAGACGCAAGAATTGATTAAACCAAAGCTCAAAAAACCAAAAGCAACTGCTTCGACAAAACCAAGTCGCATAACTACGGGAAAAACTCTAAAGACCACCAAAATACCAAAGGCGGTCTCTATTGCCGACCATATCCCGTATCGCGACAGTGTATTAACATGGATATTAAAAGAATCACTAGGCGGCAATTCAAAGACATTTATGATAGCTACTGTGTCACCTAGCGAGCTAAACTACAGCGAAAGTCTGAGTACATTAAGATATGCGTCGAACGCCAAACAAATTGTTAATACCGTCAAAGTCAATGAGGACCCCAATGATAAACTAATTAGAATTCTTAAAAACGAGATTGAGGTACTTAAAAAACAGTTGTCCTCGCGTGGGCCAGACGGTTACACGCCAGATGATCTTACTACTTTAACAGACGCTATATCGCAGCGCGAAGAGTTAATGCGCGAAAAGGACAAGTCTTGGTCACAAAAGCTAGAGGAGTCTAGGCTTATTAATGAGCAAATGCAGGAGCAGCTTAAGCGCGAACAACTGGAGTTTTCCAAAAAACTAGACCTAATAAACGTAGAACGCGAAAACATGCTAAAAGAGATGGAAACACTAAAGTCTAGTGTAGACCCTAGAGAACTAGAGGCCGAGTTTCAGAAAAAACAGGCCGAATTTGAAAACAGCCGTATCAAGGTTACTGCTATGTCGCTGCATAATGATTATGAAGAAAAAATAGAAAAAGTGCGCGAATCGTACGAGCGCAAGATACAAGAAATAGCAACTACTAAAAACGAAAAGGCAATTCATGAAATTAATGAACTTAAAGACATTAATGTAAAACTTAAAGAAGAACTGTCTCGTAGTCAATCGTCACTGCAAAATCAGCTTAAGCAGTTTACGAATGAGCGGCTTATGTTTAGCAAACAAATGCAGGTATTGCATAACAAGATCCACACTATGGAACAAAATATGGCACAACTTACGCCTATTACAAGCGAGGCCGAATTACAGCTACGTGAAGAATATAACCGAATTGTACTCCTTAAAGATGAGGAAGAAAAAAAATATCAATGTCTACAAACGGAATACGCACAGCTCGATGCCCGTATTAACGAAAATAAGGCGGAGCTACATTCGATACAGGAAAAGCATAATAACAATCTAAAAGAAGTGGAACTTAAAACGGCGGACTTGGATACTCTTAAAGCCGAATATGGCAGCCTGACTGCTAAATTTCAGAACGACCAGATAGAATATAATAATTTATTAGAACGAAAAAATACGCTACACATCGAAATAGACACGCTTAGGCGCGATCTATCCGCTCAAGTCGAGATAGCCAAAGAGAAGCTTAAAAATCCGACTATCGAGGATTTACTACGTATTAAAGACGGACTTGCTAAAATATTTGCATCTATTCAGTCGCAACAGTAAAATTAATAACTCTAGGGTTCTCTTCGGCCATTCGCCAGAATTTCCAGGTTTGCGAGTCTTCGGTTATTTCTATGTCGCAAATAACATGTGATTTATTTTTAAATTGCTCGTGACTTGTCGGCGCACTGTTGGTTTTTTCAAGGCTAAGATCTAAATACGACTCTTGAAATACGTCATCTACTTTAACGCTGCGGATATACACTTTGGTCACTTCATTAGTTTGGAGTATGCCTTTTAGTTGTTCTACATAATCGTTTAATTGCGATATTCCAGAGCATACAATAGAAATTTGCAGATCAGCATTCTGTTTATCGATGACGCTAAAGGTCGTTAGCGTCAGTCCATGGGATGTTCCGGCAAATTTCATGATAGATGCGGCGGTTGGAAACTCGTGACTTATTTTGAAGATAGGATAAGTAGCCATTTCCAAAAACCCGTTAAGTATACCTTATGTTGTAATATACTTTATACTAAAAAATAGCTGGTATGCGAAATAAGATAAAAGGCACTCTAACGCTTTCTAATAATTACACATATGTAGGAGAAATACGCCACAATGAACCACACGGTTATGGTGTATTTGAATATATTAACGGGCATAAATATGAGGGTCATTGTGTATTGGGTCAACCAGACGGATATGGCGTATACACGTTTAACGAATCAAAGAAATATAGCGGGTATTTTTCATGCGGGAAATTTCATGGAATAGGCACATACGAAGACGAGCACGCGATTAGTAAGGGCACATGGCGCAACGACGAAAAGCATGGGTATTTTCTAGAAACAAATAAAGTAAAGTTTGCATCTACGCGGCAGTTGTGGACTAATGGAAAGATTAGAGCTACGGAGGGCATTCAATACATGGCGCCAGAATTATTATATACTACTAAGGAGAATCCGGCAAAAAACAAAAAACGGCAAATAAATTTTAAAGCGGTTGAAAAAAAATGTGTAGCGTGTAATATTGATTATATGAATGCGGCAGTTGCTAATTGTGGTCATGTGTGTATGTGTTATGAGTGTTTGAGTAAATGCGGCAATAAGTGCCCTATATGTCGTGGTCCTATAAATAGAATAATTAAGTTGTATGTTTCTTGAAAGGGCTGATTAAAGCATGAGTGGTATGTTTCTTAAATCATCTCTTGTTGTGGTGGTTTCATGATGATCTTGATTTTTTTACTAAAGTATGGGTTTGCGGCGTTGATGTCGACGGTGATGTTATTTATGTCAGCTATATTTGGGGCGACTAAAGTGCTGGTGCAATCGAAGCACACGGTGCGGCGGATGTAGCTCTTTTTTTGGCACCAGCAGGTGGCGATGTCATGTACGCACATGAAGCACAGCATGTCCATGCATATGTATAAGCACCAAGGAACACCGCAGAGTAAACAGGCGCTCATCGATTCTTCGACCATACAGCAGTCGCGGCGAAATTCAACAACGTAGACACTGGATTGACTTTCAACTAGGAGTTGCCCTCCACAGCAGGTTTCTTTGTAGGTGACGGTTCCGGAGATAGGGAGTGTAACGGTACTTGGCTTGCTCATTTTGATTTTGGTTCCAAATTAGGGTCAAATAATCAATTTTTTTTAGAGCTTTAAAAAACATATTATAAATCATACTTACCGGATTGGACACCTGCAACCAACCAGCGCATTGTTCCGGCCGATGCATTGCGGGGCGGGCGTTTTCCTGTAAGGTAGTCAACTTCAACGCCCTTTTCAATCTTCCAATCGCGCACAGTTGCGAAAGGAACGGCAACGATGCCAGCGGTTTCACCCGGATCACATTCTTGGCGCCAAAGGTTGAGGTCCAGACAGTCGGGCTGTAAAGTCTTAACTACAAAGACCTTCGCTTTCCCGTCTACGAACTCCTCGATAATATTGACTGGAACAAATCCGGCGGAGGGTGGGCCGGCTAGATCGGCGGGGGCAAGCTTCAGTCCGGATTCTTCGATTACTTCACGAATGGCGGCGGCTTCATCGATTTCAAGGATTTCAAGGTTTTGCGGAGACAGATCTGGTAGGGTATTCTTTTTCCCTGCGAGAAGACCGATAGTATTCTCTCTTGCGTGTAGATGGAAGACAAAGTGTTTGACATTGTTGATGACGGTGATGACTATGACGACGACGTACTTGGTATTTTGATTGACGGTGTAACCTTCGAGATTACGATAGTAAGTATCAACATCCTTGGCGAAAGTTGTTAAATTCTGAGAGGAACTGATAACACCCATTTTGGAACCAAATACCTATATTTTATTCATTTTTTTGTATTAGTTTGTAAATTTTGGCATTTTCATGTTTTTAATAACTTGTAAATAATACTTGGCATACGCGGGCTTATACCCTACTAACCCTAGCTTTTTCTGTAGCTCTGTCACGCCGATAGCCTCGCAGTATACGTCGTAATCTAGAAGTACACAAATTAAATGTAAGAAGTCTATGCTCTTAATGAACGCCATATTGTTTTTAACGTATGTAGGCAAATATTTAACAATTTCAGGATATAGCGCATGAGATTGTAAAAACTTTACTCCTTTATCGTATTTACCTAATTTAATGTTATTTGCAATAAGATAGTCGCCAATAGGATTATCGCACATGTTCCAAAGTAAATTATAGTCGTCCTGTATAAGTTGGTTAATTTCAACATCAAGCGGCGTTTTCTCGAACGATTTGCTGTACGTTAGCCCATAATCAATTATGTAGAAACACTTAGGGTCTATTTTAAGTGTTTTAATCTTTTTAATCAAATCTTCATGAGACTTAAAGTATTTATCCCGATACATAATATTGCGTGGATGAAGGTCCCTATGATAAAAACCTGCGTTGTTCATTAAGTCTATGGATTTTTTAACAAACTTAAATATGTTAAGTTTTAATGTACGCAGCTTGATGTATTCGGGCGATAGCTTTTTATTAAAACTAGATAGTATTATTGGGTTCGTCAAATTAAGAAAGTCGTTCAGTGTACAGTTTAAGATAGGTGCGTAGATCAATAAACTACACTTTTTCTGCTTTTGATTTTCTAGCCATGCATTTCGCAGAGCCACTGACCAACTCTTAATATTTTCGGGCGTAGGCTGCTTAAAAATACATTTATTTACTACCCCCGAAAAAAGCAAGGTTAAGAATCTGTCTGGGTGTTTTTCGGCAAACTCGTTAAAAATTATTTGCCGCATATGATTTTCTTTCGTAGACGTACTACCGCTATACTTCTCTATCTTAGAAATTCCGTAAGTGCCATTAAATTTGCAAGCATATACCGTGCCATTTGCCCCATGACTTATTTTACCTAAAAGTTCTATATCCATCCTATACTTTACTTACTATTTTTTTAGGGCTATTTTTTATTAGAGCTACTATAACAAAGTATATAGTATGATGGCTACAAGTAAAAATCCAGCAGCGGACAAATACGCCACGACAATTGCCGAAATTCAAGAACATTTCGGCGTATCAATTGAATGCGCTAAATATGTGTTTCACCGTGCAGTACGTAATCGCAAAAAAGATGACAAGTATTTGTTGTGGACTGTACAATTGCAAAATGCGCTGATTATTGCCGACAAGTGTTTGGGCATTAATTGGGATTCGTTAGTTTTCGGACAGGAGGAAGATAAGCTGGCATTACAGGGCATTCACATAAAGGATATGAGTAATTCGGTATTTCAGTGGTCGATAAGCGACACTAATGACAACGAGTGGACCACCGTTGCGAAAAAAAGAAAAAAGAAAAGATTTACATTAAATGTAGGTATTTATATATAATTATCGGCGGGATGCGGGCTTTCTAGGCAAAACTTTCTTAACTGGCTTTTTAATTTCTTTTTTTTGCTCTACTTCAGGTGTAGGTTCTTTTTGTGGTTCTACTTCAGGAGTAACTTCTACTTGTTGTTCTGCTAGCGGAGGCGTAGGTTCAGTAGGTGTACTTTCAACAGCAGGAGTAACTTCTTTTTGTGGTTCTTCCAGCGGAGGCGTAGGTTCAACAGCAGGAGTAACTTCTACTTGTTGTTCTGCTAGCGGCGGAGTAGGTTCTTTTTGTGGTTCAACAGCAGGAGTAGGTTCTTTTTGTTGTTCTTCTAGCGGCGGAGTAGGTTCAACCGTAGGTGTAACTTCAACAGATTTCTTAATTACCTTTTGTTGTAGTGGCGTTTGCCGTTTTACTGGACGCGCAGAAACCGTCGGTTTTTTGTTAAGCGGTTTAGCCGGCTTTTCCGGCAATTCCTCGTCAGAATCTGATATTTCTATGTCGCTTGAATCAGAGGCAACGGGGGCTGCTTCTTTTTTAACTGGCGGTTTAAGTGCTTGTGTATCTTTCTGCGCAACTGTACCCTCGAATGTCGCAGATGTCACGGGTTGCGCTTGTTTTGCCGGTTCATCCATTTGAGGCGTATCTAATGCCGGCTTTCGGTCATTTAAAAGTGTTTTAGGCAAAAACAAAGAATCGGTCTTAGGCGAGTTAGATAACTCCGCCACTATTTTTTCTAAGGTGGCTATGCGGTTAAGTAACTCGGTATTCACTTTAGCCTCTACATTAGTTATTTTAGTATGCATAGCACTTAAATTTCGCGCAACACTGAGTATCCCATCATTCAACATTTTAATATTACGGTCAAACAGCTGCAATGTAACTCCGCTATTTAGTTCTTTAATATTACTAGGAACCATGAGGGTTTCGTTGTATCCACGGTTGGACATTTTATAAATATATTAATTTTGCCCCCATCTTTTAAACCGAAATTTGCGAACATGTAATTCCCTTTTCCGCTAAAAATTTTAGGCCATCTACACCTTTGCCAGTTTTCCCAGGGTACACTTCATAGTAATACAGCGTTTTAATTCCATAAGCGAGTATTTGTTTTGCGCATTGCTCGCATGGAGAATAATACGTGTATAACGCGCAAGTGTCATCTATTAAACTCTTAGTAACCCAGTTAAGTGCATTGACTTCGGCATGTATTTCGTTTAGGTTCGACCACTCCGAATGCAGTTTACGGAAATCATCGGTTTTAACCCAGTCAGCATACGGAATTGCGATATTGTTGCGCTGCCAATAGTCGTCCCAATGTTCGCAACATTCTTCTAATTTAGATATAGTTCCGTTGTATCCAATGCCTATTATTTGACTATCTTTAACAACTATCGCACTAGTTCTATATTTCACACATACTGATCGATTACGTAATATTAGGCACATTTGCATGAATACACGCGGCCATTCAACCCTAAAGGCGTTATCCATTTATACCTTTTAAAAAGTGAATTCCGTTATATGATATATACAATAATCTGATTTCAAAAATGAGCCAAGCCATGAATTTGATCCCTGCCGCCTTTTCCGCGAAAGTAGGCGTCTTCTCTATCGACAATAGCATAAACAACTTTAGAGGCGTAAAACTGTTAGATGTATTGAGACGTAACACTAATACCACGTTTTTGCCAAATGCAACTAAATACTGCTATCAGATGGACTACAAAACATTGACATGCTCAGTTCGTGTCGCTAGAGACGAATTCACTCAAGCCATTAACAACCATAACGATGGCTATGTTCGACAAGAGATGCATAGCTTATCTGGCGAACAGATGGACTTGTGCTTATACACATATGGACCAGAGGAATTAAGGCAATTCTTAGAAAATAACAAAGGTAACCATTACACATATCTGCCGCTTACTGTGCATGCAACCGAAAGCGCGAATGGCTATAGGCACGACATGTTGATTATCTTCAACAACAAAACTAAAATGTTCTATTGGTTTGACGGAGGCAACAGATCCGATTATTTACCAAACTGTAATAATATACCAAAAAATGCAGTAGACATTTTACTTATCAATCTTGCCGAAACTGTTAAACTAGGCTATCTGTATGAACCATCATTATCATGGATTATACAAGGTGTCTGCCAGCCTCTCGCATCAGTCGGGCAACTAGATTTCACCTTGTCATCTGCTTGGTGCTACTTAGTCGCTTCAATACTGGACAACTACGATTCACCTACTGAAATGTTGTCTGTATTGGATACACTTAGTAAAGAGAACTTGTTTCATCTATTGTACACATCTATGACACATATGATTGGCGCAAATTACAATAACACGCTTGCCCAAAACGTACAAGTAAACATGTATGATGAACATATTCAGCCGGCTACAAGACATACGAGTGTTCCAAGTACAGTACAGCAATCCGCGTCGCCTCCGGAAGGTACTATTTTGCCGGGAGTATTGACCGATCCGACGCACGCGGTTTACCCTACCCGCCCTGTACAAGTAACTAACAACCATAGCGCAGAATCTCAAACCACCGTAGATTTTACTCCAGTAACCCGTAATGAATCTGATGTGTCTAATTTATCCGAATTTGCAGGCACTAAACTACTTAAACGCGACACCCAAAGCGATTCTAAATTAGACAAATGCGTTTGCTTTTGTAATTCTTCAGGGCAGGATCCTAATAAATCTCAAGAGCCCCTTCTATGGGGGCTTGGTAAAAAACCAGAAGATATGTCGCAACAAGAACTAACTGAAAAAGCAGCAGCGGTCAGAAAATTGTTAACGGAGTCTATGGATAGGTTAAATAGCACAACTGATCGCTATCCAGATATTATGGAAAAATACTCGAAGTTATTTGCTCCTGCGGTAGCTGACCTCCAAGAATGCCTAGATATTATAAATACTAAGGACTATGAGCCTATCGCGTATATCCATATATCTGAACGTGTAGTAAAGAGCGTTGAAAAAATAATAGCCACAATTCTACAACAAGTTAATGAATAAAAGTTTACAAATCTTCATACGAGGTATCTGTATTTTTTGTAACGCACTCAGGCACCAGATCTGCGTTTTCCATTACCGCGGTCATCTGGCAGTCTTTCCACAACGATGCAAGAACTTCGTTATCTTTATGCAAAACTAATTTACCACATTGCGGGTAATACGCCATCTCGAATTCGCTCGGAAAAGCTTCTTCATCGTCTGGCGGCATGTCCTGCCAGTCAATAGACCCATTGTAATTTTTTTGCGTAGAGATACCGGGCGTCAAATTCATGCCTCCATATAAAGTAATTTGCATAGGGTTGTTAAGAATGATGCCGTTTTTATTTGCCGCCAATAGGTAGCCGTTCCTGCAATGTCTAAGATAGCTAATATTATCGCCTAGATATAAAACGAACATTTCTAGCTCTGCGTTTTCGCAAAACTCGGCATCGGCACGCCAAAACCCCTTAAGTAACGTATCCTCGGCAGCACGCGCATTAAATGTCATTAAAACAAGCATAAAAATTATTATAGCACCCACAATGTACAGCATTATTGTAACTTATATTATGATAACGTCTAAATTTTTTACATAAATTGCAAAAAATAATTATGCTTCTACTTTAAATCTTCTGGCCATACTTAAGTGGTCTGACTGTAGAAATTGTGTCTTTTCGCAAATAATATTACCACTGTTGTCACTGTAGCTTACTGTTTTTATTCCGATAGATTTTATTAATATACTGCAGTGTTTGCACGGCTTACTTTCTTTAAATTCCCGACCATTCCATCGAACAACTATCAATCGTATTTTGTGCATAAGCTTCTTAATTTTTTTTACATTTCCGTTTATTCCATAAAATACGCTTCATTGCTAGATACTTGCGGATGGCATCGTGTTCTGCATGATAAGTGTCCGCTCCCTTGATGTTGTTAAACCCCCAAATAATTGGTGCGCCATTCTTGATTATAACGGCGCTATGTCGGTGTGTTATTTGGCTTTTACTTGCAACGTACGGCAAAGTAGCCAATACGTTTAAAAACTTGCTGGCCATTTATTGGTTTTTATATAATTCAAATTTTAAAATTTGAACTTATAACATATATAATATCGCCATGGGAATCAAAAATTTCAGCAAGGCTTTTAAACACACTAGAGTAGTTAAATACAAAGATTTTAAAGGGCAAACACTAGCTATTGACGCAATGACTGAACTATACCGCGCGGCACTAGGTGCGAAAACACTTAACACGTTAACGGACGCCAGTGGCAAACCAACCCTACATATTAGCGTAATATTGTCCATTGTTATTGATCTACAGTACAACGGCGTAAATCAAATATGGGTATTTGACTATGAGCAAGATCCGAACGCCGCGTTCCACAATCCTATGAAATTGGAAGAGTTGGCTAAAAGAAAGCGACGAAAAGAAGTTGCCATTGAGCAAATAAAATCGATCGCTGACGTTATAGACACAGATCCTATGTTTAGCGACGACGAATCCACTCAAGAAGAATCTAGTGTTAAGGACGACATATGCATTAAGGCATTCGAGACAGAAAATGTGTTTAATGAGCCGGTACCGCAGCTTAAATCAGTAGTTCTGACGCCTGAAGAAGAAGAGCATGTTGCGACACTGACTTACCGGCAAAAGGCGCAGTATATGCTTAAGAAAAAGACGGCGGTAAAGAAAGAATACGAGCAGCAATTGGCGGACTATGAATTTAAGAAAAACAAGAAAAGCCGCGTTGCATCTCTGGAAAAGCAGACATTTAGCGTGACGAAAGACATGATTAATGACGTAAAGATGATACTCAATATGTTGAACATCAAATATATTGAG